>Ga0123338_10003018_pt1 | contig 15432 bp, 12 predicted proteins | sample grotaG_FD_89793 | JGI IMG/M metagenome (GOLD analysis project Ga0123338, IMG submission 89793) | Glacier valley bacterial and archeal communities from Borup Fiord, Nunavut, Canada, to study Microbial Dark Matter (Phase II) -... | ecosystem: Environmental > Aquatic > Freshwater > Ice > Glacier ...
ACGCCGCTTCCGCTGTCACGGGTCATCAATAATTGCGTCGAAAACCGACGATCTACGTGTAGAAAGTCGAACAGGTGCATTTCTGGAAGACGACCAGTCATCAAATTTTATCTAAACGTCAATCATATAGAAATCCATTAGAAATCTATTAGAAATCCATTAGAAATCCATTAGAAATCCATTAGAAATCCAAGTAAACTTGTTTGCTGCTCGCTTTTTTCTGCACAAAGTTCGTAACTGTTCTTTCGGACGGGAACGTCACCTGCTGCTTAATGGTATACTTCTGTATATATAGTGGCTCTTCCACACAGAAGCATTTCCATTGACGAGACCAGCTGAAGCGCGTGCCCTGAACTGTGTCGGGGAAGGCAGTGTTTCACCCGGCAATTATGGTGACAGCGGCGGCACGAAAGGCAGCAATAGTTCATGGCTCTTCTCGAAGCGCTCCCCGAAGAAGTCGAAAACAGTTTGCGCGATCTGCGCGCACTTGCGGCGGCGCTCCCGCCTGCGGCGAAATCCTCCGACAGTAAAACAGCAAACGGCAACAATGCGAACGGCAAAATCGAGAACGGCAACGGCTCGTCCAGCGATGGTTCGGTCGACTCATCACATGCGGTCATTGTCGTCACATCTTCCAAAGAGAGTGCAGGAGACAACGGCATTCGTCATACGAATGGTGCAGGGCACAATGGCTTGGCTGACGGAAGCAGCGACAATAAGACCGCCGACATCGTGAAAATCACCGGTGAGAGCGCCTCCGAAACTATCTCCGAAACAACGGAAGCAAGCGCCGACGAAACGCCCAAACGCATTGCGTTCGAGACGGACATCAACGCTGCAGGCGTATTTGGCAGGGAATGGCTGGTCGTCGAAGACGAGCAGGTCTACGTCTTTTCGCCAAACGGCGGCACACGTGCGCACCTCCGTCACTCGATCCCGCTGATCAAGATTCAAGAAGCGAAGACAGAAACTTTTATCGGCAACGGACAGCTGAATGTTCGTACCGACGAGGAGACGGTTCCGCTGGTTCGGTTCTCGCAGGCACATATCGGCGAGGCGAACATGGTCGCTCGACAGCTGAACGCACTGGCGAAAGGCGAGACGCCGAAGACTGAAAGCGTGGAAGAGAAACGCAAGAACTGCCCGAAGTGCGGGCGTGTCCTGCCGGAGGACAGCGAAGTCTGCCCCGCCTGCATCAACAAACGCGCCGTAATGCTGCGTCTGTTTCAGTTCCTCGCGCCCTACAAACCGCAGATGTGGGCGAGCATCATCCTGCTGATCCTCTCCTCAGCTGCAGACCTCGCGCCGCCCTTCATCGGCGGACGCATCATCGACACGCTGATCACGCACCCGGACCCGATTACCAAAATGCCTGTCCCGATCGTTCCAGCGATCGCGATGCACAGCCTTTTTGTCCTGGTCGGGATTCTCGCCATCAGCAAAGTCTTCGTCGCAGGCGTCACCTACGGGCAGCGAAGGCTGAACCCCTGGCTTGGCGGTCGCATCACGATGGACATTCGAATGCGTCTGTATCACAAGTTCAACCAACTTTCGCTCGCCTACTACGATAAACGCAGCACCGGATCGATGATGTCGCGCGTGACCAACGATGCCGACAACCTGTGGGACTTCATCGCGGAAGGGCTGCCGTGGCTTGTCTCGAACACGCTGACGCTGTTTGGCATCGGCTTCGTGCTGTTTCACCTCAACTGGCAGCTCGCGCTGCTGACGCTGACGCCGGGTCCGCTGATCTTCCTGCTGACGCGCTGGTTCATGCCGCGCGCCCGCACCAAATGGCACTCGGTCTGGCACCGCATCAGCAAAATGTACTCGAGTCTCAACAGCACGCTGACTGGAATGCGCGTCGTCAAGGCATTCGCGCAGGAGGGGCGTGAGGTCGATAACTTCCAGAACCGCAACACATCGGTCTTCCTGGCTTCCTACGCTGCCAACTCGTTCTGGGCGGTCTACTGGCCGATCCTCGGACTGCTGATGAGCCTCGGGCTGTATATCATCTACCTGTTCGGCGGCTACAAAGTAGCGACGGGCGCGATGACGGCTGGCACCCTGACGATGTTCATTGGCTATCTGGGACAGTTCTATGCGCCGTTCCAGAACTTCAGCCGTGTGGTGGACTGGTCGACACGTTCGATGACGGCGGCAGAGCGTGTCTTCGAGATTCTCGACACCGAGCCGGACATTCGCGACGCCGAAAAAGCCGTGCCGATGCCCACGATCAAGGGTGCGATCGAGTTCAAGGACGTTTCGTTTACCTATGACAAAGCGAAGCGCGTACTCGAGGATTTCTCGCTGAAGGTCGAACCAGGCGAAATGATCGGTCTGGTCGGGCACAGCGGCGCGGGCAAATCGACGATCATCAACCTGCTCTCACGCTTCTATGATGTGACCGAGGGTTCCATTCTGATCGATGGCGTGAATATCAAAGAGATTCAGCGCGAGGACTTCCGGGGGCAGCTGGGTATCGTGCTGCAGGAGCCGTTCCTGTTCCCCGGCACGATCCTGAGCAACATCGCATACGCCAAGCCGACGGCGACGGTCGATGAGGTGATGCGCGCCGCCAAAGCTGCGAACTGCCATGAGTTCATCATGAAGTTCCCGGATGGCTACGACACGCAGGTCGGGGAGCGCGGTCAGCGGCTTTCGGGCGGCGAGCGGCAGCGTATTTCGATCGCTCGCGCGATCCTGCACGACCCGCGTATCCTGATTCTGGACGAGGCGACCGCCAGCGTCGATACCGAGACGGAAAAGCAGATACAGGAAGCGATCACGCGGCTGGTGAAGAACCGGACCACTTTCGCAATCGCGCACCGGCTGAGTACGCTGCGCAATGCGAGTCGCCTTGTGGTGATGAAGGACGGCAAAATGGCGGAGACTGGCACCCATGAAGAGTTGATGGAGCAGGACGGCGTGTATGCCAACCTCGTCAAAATCCAGACCGAAGTCAACAAAATGAAGGCTGTCTGAGTTCGATACTGGGCATAGCAGTTGGATATGACATGAGTTTAGCGGCGGCTTCAATCATATTGAAGCCGCCGCTAAACTTCGGTATATTTTTTGTGTTTGGGCTGACAGCGAGATTTCACTTTGAATTTTTATTGTAATGTGATTTCACTCAACCTGTTGACAGTTAGTATCTTGTAGGATACAATCACGGAATGGACACTTTGAAACGCCAGATCAAGATGCTAACTTTAGAAGACGGCAAGTGTCCGTTCGAAGAGTGGTTCGACAGCATAAAAGACGTAAAAACTAGTGCCAAAATCTAGGCACGATTGACTCGCGTCGAGGCAGGCAATATGGAGAATTGCGAGAGCGTAGGCGGTGGTATTCGAGAATTGAAAATCGATTATGGTCCCGGCTACCGCGTCTGTTTTGCTGAGGTAGAGCGGGTTATCGTGGTTTTGCTTGGCGGTGGCTTCAAAGACAGCCAGCGAAATGACATTGCCAGGGCAAAGAAGTTATGGGAGGTATTTTCAAATGACACTGAAAGATTTCAACGCGACCTACGCCCATAAATTGCGTGATAAGCAGTATCTCGATGCATATCTGGGAAGTTGCTTGGAAGAAGGCACTGCCGTCTTCTATGTTGGGCTGCGAAAAGCGGTACATGCGCGAGATGGTGGTTTCACGTGGCTCGCTGCAGAGACAGGTATGGGACGCGAGAGCCTTTATAAAGCGCTGAGTGCCTCAGGAAACCCGTCCTTCAAGACGATCTATAAAGTACTCTGTGCGCTGGAAGCCGACGTGAGAATTCTTGCTGGACAGTGCGAACAGACCGAATCAGTCCACGAGGTCGAGCAATCAAAGCGCGAACCGATTACCGTTTGAGCATCGGTCGAAATGCGGACATTTTGTCCTGCCTCGAAAAGTGTAGGTTCGTTTTTCGATAGATCGTCGAGCAGCCAAATCAGTATGGAGTACGCAGCCTGCTCACCAACCGATAGACTTCTGTAGAGGAGTTGGAATCTTTACACGCGCTATTTTTGTGATGGGTTTCCAAAACCCATTTTGCGTTTGCGATAGCCGTGTCGAGCATATTTGCAAGCCGCTCGTAAATGCACTGATCGCTTTTGTCGTAATCGCATCTGAAGTTAGGCTTCCAATGATCATTTTGTAGACGCTCTTCGACGGCTTTGCTATCCTGAAAAGGTCGTTGTATGCACTCGAAGTGGGCGATGAGCCAGACTTCGAAAGATGGATTGGAGGCAGCGGAAATAAATGCCTTTTCCTTCATCAGCGCCTGAGCTTCACTGAACTGCGCCTTAGAAGCGATCGTCTCCACATCCACTACACACCAGACCTCATCGTAAGGCTCCCTGCGTATTTTTGCGCGGTTGCTCTCCTCAATGGCATTATTGACTGTCGTACGCGCATCGCCGCCGGTGCCGGGAACTACCTTGACAACGAAACGGTCACGAATGCTTTGCTCCTGTCGAAGACCATCGAAATAGATCGGTTCAGTACTTTTGCCCTCACATGCGATCAAAATCGTGCGCCTCTGGGAGACCTTCTTCCGGGGTCGTTGCGGTATCATTACTCCGCCTGCTTCAGCGCGAAGTCGAAGGGTAATCCGATCTGCGGCGTTCCGCCGTACCGTCCTGCCAGATAGTTACGCAGAAACGCCTCCGTGTTGCGCGGCGCTGGATCGACATCCGCCAGCGAGTAAAACTCCGAAGCTCCCTGCCGCTTCTCGACCAGCCAGATTTGATCGCGTCGAAACAGCTCTTGATCCAGCAGTGCCGGGTCGTGGGTTGTGAACAGCAGCTGCGCGCCTTTCTGGTTTGCCCCTGCACTCTGAAACAGTTCTAGCAGACGACGTGTCAGCAGTGGATGCATACTGGCGTCGATCTCATCGATTATGATGAAGCTTCCTGAATCTAGTGCGTCCAGCAAAGGACCCAAAATTGCGAACAAACGCTGCGTTCCTTCAGACTCTTCGTTTATAAAATCGAAGTTTTGCATCCTCCCCGCATTGTCTTTGCGCGACGCTGTTATCAGATGCCGCGACAGGCCGCCTGCCTGACTTCCTGCCAGAGCCAGTAAGGTGCGTAGTTCGACTGGCATTGCAGGGTCAGTCGCACTAGCAAATTTGAAAACTTGCTGTTCTATGTTTATAGCTTCAATATCGATGTCTGCGCTCTTAAGCAGCGTCAATATTCGATCCTGCAACTTTCCTCCTTTCGCATATTCGGTGGCAGTTGTCCTGATCAACTCATCCTTATTGCTGCACATCGACATCGTAGCGGTGTGCTCGCGGAAGTAGCTATAGGGAATCAGCAGCTCAGGTACGTTTTCTCTTGCTCCCACAGATAGAAGCAGAGCATTGGAACGTGTCCGCTGCTCCAGCATCGACTTTACCGAAGCCAAAGAGCCGCCAAATTCCCACGTAGACTGTTTCATAATTCCGTCGTACCCGCGTTCGAAAAGCAAAGTCTCTTCCTTCTCTGTCGCTTTCTGGGTATAAAGGTATTCTGTGTGGACGCGCTCGGTATCGGCCGAGAACCCATATCGGTAGAGTGTTTGCTCGTTCAGAAAACTGATCTCGAAACTGGAGGGCGCCCTGCGGGACTTGAAGTCGAGGCGGAATGGTTCTGAAAATGGGATTGGATCGCCCTCATTATAGCGAGTGGCCGAGTCGTTCATGAAATAAATCGCAAATGCGAGCGCCCGCAAGAAGTTGCTTTTGCCAGAGGCGTTGGCTCCGAAAAGCGCGACCGCCTTCAGCAGTTTATACCCTTTTTGTGTGATCAGATTGCCGGGGTGACGGACCGCTTTCTCAGCTACAAAACTCAGCGTCTGTTCGGCGTTTATCGACCGGTAATTCGCGACCTTGATTTCGATGATCATTGCGGACACCTTCTGGCAGAATTGAGAAAAGAACTTAGCTCGTGCAAAAAAACTGCACCGCCTGTATTATAGGTGATGCAGTTCGGTAAGTCAAGCCTACTTCATACATATTTTCTGCATCAAGCTCCCTCTCTTCCCGAAGATTCGGGAGAGGAGGATAAGGGTTACTCATCTGTCGGGATAAATCTCGAACAGTCCGGCGGCGCCCATGCCGAGTGCGGCGCACATCGTAACGATCCCGTACTTCGCGTTCCGCCGCCGACCCTCATAGATCAGCGAAATGGCTTGACGGGCGCCTGTCGCGCCGAGCGGATGCCCGAGCGCAACCGCGCCACCATTGACATTGACACGCTCCATCGGCATCGGGCAGATCATATTCGAGGCGAGCACCTGCGCGGCAAACGCCTCGTTGAACTCGATAAGATCGACGTCTTCGAGCGAAATACCGGTCTGTTTGAGCAGTTTCGGCAGCGCAAACGCAGGCGCGATCCCGAATCGTTCCGGCGCAACCGAGGCGACGCTGTACCCGACAAAACGCGCTAGCGGTTTCAGATTCAGCGCCTCGGCGAGTTCCCGCGTGGTCAGCACGACCGCCGCTGCGCCGTCGCTGCGCGGAGAGGCATTACCTGCCGTGATTACGCCGTCAGGCAGAAATGCCGGTTTCAGTTTCGCCAGAACTTCGCGCGACGTGTCCGCGCGCGGACTCTCGTCCTTGCGAAATTCGCTCTCGCGAACGGTAAGGTTCTCGCCCTCGCCCTCCGTCATGCTGACCGGTACCGGGACGATCTCCTCATCGAAATGACCTGCTGCCTGCGCCGCGAGGGCTTTTTGGTGGCTCTGCAAAGCATATTCGTCCGAAGCGTCACGGGTGATGCCGTACTCCTTCGCGATCCCCTCGATGGAAAGACCCATGCTCAAATACGTGTCGGGCTGATGTTCCATGAGATACGGGTTCGGACGCATCGTATCGCCCATGAAGGGAACCATGCTCATGCTTTCGGCGCCGCCCGCGATGATCACATCTGCCTGACCGGTCGCGATTTTAGCAGCCGCCGTTGCGATCGATTCGAGCCCGGAGGCACAAAAACGGTTCAGCGTCAGACCGGGAATGCTGTCCGGCAGACCGGCGCGAAGCAGAGCGATCCGTGCGAGGCTCATGCCCTGCTCCGCTTCGGGCGTCGCACAGCCGAGGATCACATCGTCGATTTCAGCTTCCGTAATGCCAGCCGCGCGGCTCAGTGCGGCACGAATCACGATCGCCGCCAGATCGTCCGGGCGGCTGCACCGCAAGGCTCCCTTCGGCGCTCTGCCGATCGCGGTTCTGGCAGCGCCAACAATTACGACTTCTCTCATTTCAGTCCCTTCCATACGCCGTTGTATCTCAATTCTGTGCCGCTCAATTCTTGAGCGGTTTGCCCGTCGCGAGAACGTGGCGCATTCGGTCGACGGACTTTTCCTCGTGTGCAAGCCGAACGAACGCCTCCCGTTCCAGACGAAGCAGGTACTCTTCCGTTACGTACTGCGCGGCGGGAAGGTCACCTCCGGACAAAATCCAGGCGATTCGGTCCGCGATCAGACGGTCGTGCTCGCTGATCTGACCGGCGCGAAAACGCCCGTGCAGCAGAACGCGCAGCCGTGCCAGACCGTCCGGTCCCGTGATCCAGACTTTATCCTTCGCAGGCGCCTGATAGGATGTGCCTGCAATCGAGAGGACGAACTGTTTCGCCTCATACAGCTGTCGGTCGGCATTGCGCGAGATACGGTCTCGCTCCCGGAGCAGTCCCATCTGCCGTGCCTGTTCTGCGCTGCCGGAATTGCGAGCGGCGGTGATCAAGTCGAACACCGGCAGAATGGGGACGAGCGCATCCGATGTTCCGTCCCACGCTCGCATCGCCCGCGTCAGCAGCTCTTTGGTGCCGCCACCCGCCGGAATCACGCCCACGTCGAGCTCCGGCAGCCCCATAACGAGTTCGGGAGCGGCTTGCAGCGCGGCACAGTGCAGCGAACATTCGCAGCCCGCCCCGAGCGTGTAGCCGAAAGGAGCGCCGACGACTGGTACTTTCGCATATTTGAGTCGCATAAAAGCGAACTGAATGTCGCGCAGCAGTGTGTCTAATCGCTGCCAGTTGTGTGCTTCTATTGCCTCTACAAATAGGTTCAGGTTGTAGCCCGCCGAAAAGTTTTTCGCCTGATTGCCGATCACCAGCCCGGCGTAACTCTGCTCCGCCAGTTCCCGTGAGCTGTCGAGAAAAGTGACCATTCCGGGGCTGAAGGTGTTCATCTTCGTATGAAATTCGAGGCAGATGACGCCGTCTCCGAGATCGACCAGCGTTCCCGCCTCAGAACTGCGGACCGCTTTACTAGACGCTTTGAGATCGCGGAGTTGTACCCATTCCGCCTCCTGCTTCTCCGGCTCCATTTGCGGCACCCGGGGATTTTCAGAGGTTCCGAAAATACGATAGGATCGGTTCGGCGCGGTTCCACTATAATTCATTTGTTCTGGCTGACCGGAATTATTGGGCGTCGTTCTGCAATCCTGGATCGCACAGGGTCCGATCTGCCACTGAAAGCCCCACTCCATCACCCGGTCGATCGTCAGCGCGTCCCCCGCGATTTCGCCGCCTATTTGCGCCACATAGCTGCATAGCGTATTCAAAATACGCCCCAGAAACCGCTGCCAGGGCGCGTCGCCTCCTTCCAGCAAGATCGTCAGCCGTTCAGTCAGCGGCACGCGAGCGAGCGCTTCCACCTCCGCAATTTTGATTTCCCGACGCGGGCGATACTGCCTCGAGGCAAAGTCCAGCGCCAGAATAGTTTTGCCATCGCGTGAATAGAAGCCTTCGCCGACCTTCTGCCCGATCCTGCCTGTCTCGATCAGATTTTTCAGCTTGTCTGGCAGCACGAGCTGCTCGCGGAGCGGATCATTGGCAAGCCGGGCATGCTGGTTCGCGGCGATGCTTGCGATGATGTCGAGCCCGACGATATCCGCCATACGAAACGTCGCGCTGGCCGGTCTGCCGAGGAGCGCTCCCGTCAAATAGTCCACTTCTTCGACTGTCAAGCTTTCGGTAAGCGCGGTGTGGATTGTGTCGAGCAGGTGGGTAATCCAGATACGGGTCGAAATAAAGCCGGGGGTATCCTTTGCAACAACGACGCGCTGACCAAGAATCTGCTCGGCAAACTGCTGGAAATCCGATATCGTTTCTGGTTTCGTTTCCGGTAAGGGGATGACTTCGAGAAGTTTGAGATAGCGGGGGGGATTGAGGAAATGCGTACCGAGAAAGCGAGCGCGAAATTCAGGAGTTTGCTGTGCGGTCATTTCCCGCAGGCTCAACCCGCTTGTGTTGCTGCTGACGAGTGTATCGCGACCTGCGTTCGCTGCGATCAATGTGAGAATCGCCTTCTTGAGTTCCATCCGTTCGCTGACAGCTTCAATTACCCAGTCGGCTTCGCTCAGACAGGCAAGATCGTCGGTCGTGTTGCCGACCTCGATTCGCGATGCGAATTCCGGCACAAACAGCAGCGGCGGTTTGTTGGCGATCAGCCGTTCCCGTCCTGCGTCAGCGACGCGGCTGCGCTGCTTTGGATCGGCAGCTTCGCTGTCCGCCACATCGAGCAGCGTCACCAGCCAGCCAGCGTTGGCAAGCTGCGCGGCGATCCCACCGCCCATCGTCCCCGCCCCAATCACGACCGCCTTACCAGTAACACTTTGTGCGTTCAGCATTCCACTTCCTCTATCGGGCGCGGACCGGAAACCATTCCGTCCGATCTCAGTCCCTCTTGAATGGGATTTGGCGGAATTCGGAACTCCAGACCGGGGCTTCAGCCCCGTGTTTTTGATCTCGTCATTTTCGTTCGGCGAGCGGAACGAATTGCAGCCCCCGCAGACCATTGTATTCACTGGATGGGCGAATGATGCGGTTGTTTTCCAACTGCTCGATGATATGCGCGCACCAGCCCGTGATGCGCGACATCACAAATATCGGCGTATAAAGCGGAACGGGAATGTCCATCAAATAGTAGGCGGCGGCCACAGGGAAATCCAAATTGGGAAACAGCCCTTTTTTTGCCAGCATCGTCTCTTCGACAGTTTGCGAGATTGTTTGCCAGCGCGACGGGTCTTGCCCTGCTCCCGCCTCTGCGTTGCCTGCCTTTGCTTTGCTCAACTCAATCATAAACTGCTTCGCGATGCGTGCGCGCTCATCACCTTTTTTGTACTCACGATGCCCGAAACCCATGATTTTCTTTTTCAGCGCAAGTGCCTCGATCACCCAGGCTTCCGCTTTCTCTGGATCGTCGATTTCGAGCAGCATCTGCATCGCGGCTTCGTTCGCGCCGCCATGCAGCGGACCTTTCAGCGTTCCAATCGCGGACACAACGCCGGAGTACATATCGGACAGCGTCGAAACTGTGACCCGTGCGGCGAACGTCGAGGCGTTAAAACCGTGCTCGGCATAAAGTATCTGAATTACGTTGAAGGCTTTCGCGCGGAGGTCGGTCGGTGCAGACCCGGTCAGCATGTGAAAGAAGTTCGCGGTATGATCAAGGTCGGGATCGGGTGCGATCGGCTGCTGACCCTGCATGATCCGATAGCCGTTGACGACGAGGGCGGGCACTTTGGCATAGAGGCGAGTGGCGCGTCGGAGGTTGGTGGCGCGTGAGGAATCGTCTCCGTCCGGTTCCGACAGCGCCAGCACTGCGACTGCTGCTTTGAGCGTATCCATCGGTTGGGCGTCGCGCGGGAAGGTGGCGTACAGATCGTAGATCGTTTCGGGGACGGCACGGTTGGCGCGCACCTCAGAGTCGAAATCAGCATACTGCTGTGGGTTGGGAAGACTGCCGTACAGCAGTAGATAGGCGACCTCATCGAAGGAGCAGCCGCAAACGAGATCATGAATATCGTATCCGCGATAGGCGAGGGTATTGCGCTCCGCGTCGACCTCGGAGATAGCGGAGATGCCCGCCGTGATGCCCTCCAGCCCCGGGCTGTATGTGCTGCTCATGCTCCTGCTCCTTTGCAATGATGCGAACAATCCGTACGATCCGGATTGTATGCGATCTGCCGTGCGACGATTTTCTAATTGAACAGGGCGCACCGCTCCGAATAAGAAAGTACGCCCCTTCGACTTCCGGGAAGGTTACTCATTTACAGACATCCGAGCGCGGAGGTGAAGCGGACGCAGAGTTCGACTCATGGTCGCTTGATACGCGGATCGGCGGCCGGAACAGCGCCTTCGCGAGCGAGGTAGAAAGTGTTTGCGACGAGCGAGCCGAAAGTTTGGGTGTGTCCGTTCGGCCAGCGAATGCTTCCTTCTATAATACCCGTGTTCTCACCCAGTCCGAATGTCAGGCGCATATCGCTGTGTGATATATAGCTCGATCCACTCCGCAGCCATTGCGTTTGCCAGCCCGACGCCGTGTGTATCCGCACTTTTGCGCCGATCCCGTCTCGATTGCATCTCACGCCTTCGAGCCGCAGCGTGATCCAGTGGTTTTCATTGCCGCCCTCGTTGCGATACCATTGCAATGGCCCGGTCTGCGACACCATCACCACATCGATGTCTCCATCGTTGTCCATATCGCCGATTGCCAGCCCTCGTGTGACACGAGGCAGCACGAGATCACCCAGCGAGCGCATGTCTTCTGTGAATGTCCCATCGCGCTGATTGTGGAATAGCTGCTGGCTTTCCTCATAAGTGCTGCTGTTGTTGAGCGCATCTCTGGCGTCCAGAACGTGACCGTTGCCGACGATCAGGTCTTTATAGCCGTCCAGATCGTAGTCCAGACATTCCAATCCAAACGCGAGAAATTGCAAATTCGTGCTGGCGAGCCGTGTCTGCGAGGATGCGCTTTCGAACAGACCCTGTCCCATGTTGTGAAAAGCCGACTTGGGCTGCCCAGAAAAATTGACCACGAATATATCCTCGCGTCCGTCATTATCGTAGTCGCCGATTCCGATTCCCATTCCCGAGGAAGCCGCTCCCTGCTCCCCGTACGCCACGCCCGCCATGATCGCTTGGTCTGTAAAGGTGCCGTCACGATTATTGTGCAGCAGAAAATTCACCATCGTATCGTTGGTCACGAACAGGTCCATCCAGCCGTCGTCATCGTAGTCGATCCATGTTGCTCCCATACTCTTACCCAGCAGTTTGGCAATCCCGGTCTTTTGAGTGACATCCGTAAAGGTGCCGTCGCCATTGTTATGATAGAGACGGCACTGGCTCGGCTCAAACACCTGTGGACGGCAATACGCGAGTTGCCCTGCAGGATTCCGGCACTCCTTGCTAAGAGCCGGAGACCAGCGGCAGTAATGGCAAACGAAGAGGTCCAACTTACCATCGTTGTCGTAGTCGGCCCAGGCAGCCGACAGCGGCCATGGGTTTTCCAATCCCTTTTTGCCAACATCGGCTACGCCCGCCTTTGCGGTGACGTCGGTAAAGGTTCCGTCGCCATTGTTATGAAATAGATGATTGCCGCCATACGCTGTGACGTAGAGATCGGGTCTGCCGTCATTGTCGTAGTCGGCAACGGAAACCGCCTGCCCGTAGCCGAGATTCACATCCAACCCCGATCCTGCTGTGACATCGGTGAAAGTCCCGTCGCCGTTGTTACGATACAGCACGCTGCGCGTAGAAAAATGGCTTTGCGACGGCTTCGCGCCTGGTACAGGTCCGCCCTGCAGGGCGAAAATGTCGAGGAGACCATCCCCATTGTAGTCCAGGAGGCCGACCCCACCTCCGGTCGTCTCGATAAAAAGGTGCTCCCCGGTCGCGCCGTTCTGGTACGTCCATGTCAGTCCGGCGGCTTTGCTCATGTCTGTGAATCGTATGGGGTGACGAGTCAGTGCGGGGGCCGCAGCAGCGGTTTTCGGATCGATAATCGTGGCGATCTGACCTGTAGTGGAGGGGATGGCGGCCAGTCCTGCGTCTGCGGAAGTGGTTGCGGGCTTGCATCCTGCGAGTATGGCTATTGTGCCAAGGCAGACACCCACAAATAAGAATCGAAGGAGATGCTTCAGCATCTCCGAACCGATAGCGAGATTATCAATACGCTGGAGGAAGGGGTTCATAGTCACGGGGTTCTTTTCGTAAGCCTCATTCGGATTTTGTGACGAGTGAATCTGGCAGCAATACTGGCGGCTTTCAGGGAACGAAATGGGGGTCTGCGGCCTGCCGTGCGAACTCGGGATGCCCGGTGCGCTCCATATAGGCTACCATCTCGCTGCGCACCTTATCATTACCGGGTGACTGACGGAGCAGTTGATTGTAGTACAGGAAAGCCTGTTTACTGTTTCCATCCTGCTCCTCGAGATGCGCCAGTTCCAGACCGGAAACGACATCGCCCGGAGTGAACCCCATCACGTGTTTGAGATGTGCGATACGATCGTGGCGAGCCGTTGCTGCCTGCAGCAGAATGGCGCACTGCGCCGCACGATCCTTGTCACCAAGACGGTTGTAGCTATCGACCAGCCCGTGCAGTACACTCTCGGAACCGGGCGCGAACTGAGCTGCCCGCTCGAAGACGACAGCGGCTTTTGTCGGGTTGTGGTCATCGAGGTACAGTTGTCCGAGCAGTCCGTACGCCCGCATATCCTGCTGCATTCCCGGCATCGCTTTGCGAGCATGACCTATTGCCTGCGCAAGATTGTCTTTCGTACGTGCTTTCTGGGCGTAAAACACGGCCATCAGATAATGCGCGGTTGTATCGTCAGGGTGCGACTGCAGGTAGGGCGTCAAGTCTTTTTCGGCTCCGGTCAGGTCCATCTGATCCATCTCGACGTTGACAATGGCGAACAGATACTCTTTGTTGGACGGGTCGAGTTTGTGGGCGCGGCGCAAAGCTACCAGTGACTGAGGGCGCTTCCACTGCTTGGCTGCCAGAATACCGTACTGCCCGAGTGCGCGGGCGTTGTCGGGCAACAGCGCGGCAGAACGCTCGGCAGAAGCGTATGCATTTGTGAGGTCATGCATCTGCTGCTGAAGGATTGAAAGTTGCAACCACGTCAAGCCATCTTTTGGTTCGAGGCGGACAGTCGCAGCGTAATACTCAGCAGCCTCGGGATAGTGGCGCAGCTGCACATACATTTCGCCCAACTGCCTAAAACAGCCAGCAAACTGCGGGTCTTGCTTCGTACCGAGCAGCCATTCTGCTTCGGCTTTGCGATAATCTTTTATCGCCACGAAGTCAAGCCCGCGCAGATAGTGCCGCTGACCAGAGCGCGTCCGCACCCGCCAACTTCGAAAGGCGATCACGCTTGCGATACATAGCAAAACCAGTGCGAGCCGCAGCAGCCTGCTGCGCGACAATGCCCGTTTGTTCGGTGCGACTGGAATATTCTTCATACTTTGGAGCAGGGAATTAGAAGGAGTCGATGACATCGCGCTCTCTCATTCAGTTATATTTAGAATGTCACGGGAGTGTCTGAAGGACACTCCCGTGACAACATCGCGTTCATCGAGCCATTTGCCCGCAGTTGGGCGCTGTCTGCCGAGAATCACCAGTCTTGTTGATTCGTCCCGGTGCAGTACTTGGGCGCAGGCAGCGATTTGCCGAAGTTGGTGCAGGGCGCACCGTTATTATCGAGGCTGACAGGGTCGTTCGGGGCATACTGCAGGAAAGGGCTGTACTTAGCGTGTCCATCTACAAACACGAAGTTGCGGCGTCCGCCGTCCTTCTTGGCTTGCAGGGTATTGTCCTGAAGGTGAAAACCCAGTTCGTCGGACAACATGCCCTTGGCAGCTGGACGATCTAAGGCCGCCATAGAGATACCGGTTCGTATCTGGTTCATGCCTCCATTAGTATCGTTGGTGCCAGGAACCCAGCACGGACCGGCATTGTCCTGAACGGGTCTGCTGAGAGTGACATGGGCTTCGGAGAGCGTATCGCTGTTGTCTGAGAATGTGTCAGGGTTCCAATAGTGCTTATCGTACCAGCCTTCAAACATGGTGCCGTACGAGTTCCCATTGGGCCAGCTATCGACATCGGTGCCGGAATCGGTCTTGGTCGCCCATGTAGTGTCACTGGGACAGTGAAACACCTGGAGGTTCTTGACGTAGGGATACAACTGATATTTGTTACCACAGGGATTGGTGAGCCTGCTCCAGTTGTTCCCAAAGGGGAATTGCTCATCGTTGTCCTGCACGTACATCATCACCGCAGTTCCCAACTGCTTGAGGTTGCTCGTGCAGGTGATTTTGCGTGCCTGCTCGCGAGCCTGTGCAAAAACGGGGAAAAGAATCGCGGCGAGAATCGCGATAATCGCGATAACCACGAGCAGTTCGATCAGAGTAAAGGCTTTTCTCACAGATTGTAACCCTCCCGAAAATAAAAAAACGAAGAAGATATGGGACAAGTACTCGAAACCTGCTGAAGCGTAGTGCAATATGTTCGAAAACGGTACTGCAATGGGGTTGACAGCCTACATTGGCCAGCATCTGCTAGCCACCATTTGCGCGATGCATGGCAGCGGCTTTGGCTGCATCATCCGACGACAAATTGTTGACAGGGCGATTTGCATACACTAGTCCAACAATAACTGCTATTACCAGCACTACTGCAATTGTC
>Ga0123338_10003021_pt1 | contig 15425 bp, 11 predicted proteins | sample grotaG_FD_89793 | JGI IMG/M metagenome (GOLD analysis project Ga0123338, IMG submission 89793) | Glacier valley bacterial and archeal communities from Borup Fiord, Nunavut, Canada, to study Microbial Dark Matter (Phase II) -... | ecosystem: Environmental > Aquatic > Freshwater > Ice > Glacier ...
CCAAACTCAAGCAGAAGACGATCCTGTTCGTCGACGAAATTCACCGCTGGAATAAAGCGCAGCAGGACGCGCTGCTTCCCCATGTAGAAGACGGCACCGTCGTTCTGGTCGGCGCGACCACCGAAAATCCCTACTTCGAGGTCAATGCACCCCTGCTTTCGCGCTCACGGCTGTTTCGGTTCGAGAAACTTTCCGATGAGGCGGTGCGCTCAGTGCTGGAACGCGCCCTGACCGATACGGAACGCGGTCTGGGCGACCTGCATATCGCGGCGGATCTGGACGCACTCGAGCATCTGGTGGCGATTTCGGGCGGCGATGCCCGAAACGCGCTTTCGGCGCTCGAAGCGGCGGCACAGGCAGCGGTTCTGGAGACGGAGGCAGGGGGGGATTCGCGGCGGCATTTGACGCTGGCACTTGCGGAGGAGGGCGCACAAACACGTTCGCTCGGCTATGATAAAGACGGCGACGAGCACTACGACACGGTCTCGGCATTCATCAAATCGGTGCGCGGTTCCGATGCCGACGCCGCGCTCTACTGGCTCGCGAAGATGCTGGCGGCTGGCGAAGATATTCGCTTCATCGTGCGACGACTGGTGATTCTCGCCTCAGAAGACATCGGCAACGCCGACCCGATGGCGCTCGTGCTGGCGAACGCGGCGGCACAGGCGGTCATGTTCATCGGAATGCCCGAAGCGCAGTTGACCCTCGCGCAGACGACCGCTTATCTCGCCTGCGCCCCGAAAAGCAATGCCGCGACAATCGCAATCGGTCGCGCAATGGAAGAGATCAAAACCAATGGCGCAAAACCCGTCCCCGTTCCGCTGCGCGACAGCCACTACCCCGGCGGCAAAGCGATGGGACACGGCAAAGACTACCTCTACCCGCACGATTTCCCCGGTCATCATGTGCCGCAACAGTACCTGCCCGATGGCGTGAGCGGAACTCCGTTTTATGAGCCGACCGAACAGGGGGCGGAAGCGGGGATGAGGGAGCGGCAGCATCGGCGTACAACGCCGGATTCCCGGTGATTACGATGGCGTTCCTTCCCGATCTGGCTTGATCTGGCAGCCGCACGAAAAGAGACACGGGGTTCCTCCCGTGTCTCGATCACTCTCCCGATTCGCAGACTCTTCAGTATCTTCCCCACGACTTTTGCGGCGCAGAAAATAAAAACTGGTAATTTTGCGAAAAACGTGCATTCTGGCACGATTTGTGCATTAAGATACTTTATAGCATCCGATCCCTCGTCGGGGTATTCGGTTTTTCAGGCAGTAAACACGGATTGCAGCACAATTTATGCTTCAGCGAAGGCTAGGACGCACCCTCTTCCTGACCGTCGACGCCGGGCTTACGCCAGGCGCGAAGACGCTCGAGTTCGAAGGCGATCACGGTCGCGGGCATGTCTGCGGAGGAGGCGATGCGCTCGAGGCAGCGCGCCAGGCTGCGCTCCACCATATCGTCGGGATGCTCCGGATAGAGCGTGTCCATCGCCTCGACGAGCACATAAAGGGCTTCGTTGGCATAACGCGCCTTGCCCTGCGGCATCGCGCGATGCGGCGTCTGCATATAAAGCCTGGCGATGTATTCGTAAAGACCGTCCCAGCCCTCAAGCTCGGAGTCTTCCTTGATCTTACGCACCGTCGTCGACTGCTTCATTGTGGCGATTCGGGCGTCACGTTCTTTGGTCAATACCCAGTCCTGCGCGGTCGTACCCTCGATCACGCGCACTTTGAGCGGCTGATTGAAAAGTTCCTGTACGACCTCGGAAATCGCGTGCATGTGGCTGACCTGATTCAGATGCGTTGCCCGATTGAAGTTATCAGGATCTAATCCGATAATCAGGATGTCGCCTTCGATCGTGATGGCATGGGTCGTTTCGATGGCTTCCCAGAAAGAGCGGTTGTTGATGCGGTCTTTGAGACGCTCGATGCAGTTGACCCAGAGCAGACTCAGGGCGGCGGATTTCATTATCAAGACTCCTGGAAGTGGGTTCGAACACCGGTATTCGCGTCGACCTTCGGCGCGAAAAAGGCAGATGCTGACAGAAGGTTTCGTTTCCGACATCGAACTAATAACCGGAAACCAACCGGAAATAGCAGAAAAGTGGATGAAAAATCGGAAAATTTCGTGTTTCAGATATCAAAGCAGGCGCGTTTCTGATACAAATATGACACAATGGTATCCTGACGCAGCTGTTGTCAGTCAGTCGAAGGCGGTCAAATCCGGTAGGATTTCCATCCGAATTTTCATTAAGTTCATCCGCGATAAAAAAAGCTGAAATCGACTGAAAATCCCGTGACGATTATACGCTTCCGTCTCGTATAAGTCAAGCGACAGGAACGAGCGCAGAGCGGGCTGCTTCGACTATGCAGTTTCAACAATTCGACAGGTCCATACCTGTTTTTCAATTTCCGGCTCTATTCAGTTTCGCTGATTCGCATTTTTACGGATTCGCATTTTTGCTGATTCGCATTTCAATACTGCTGCAGAGGCAGATTCAACAACATCAAGGGTGACCCGACCGCAAAGGCAGCCGCAGCGCGGCGCTCGCAGTGGGTCTGACAAGTTTATCAGGTCGAAAAGGAGTATGTTATGCAGTGGATTGCCCCAACAAACACGTCGGGACGTGGTTTCGCCACGCAGTGCAGAATGCTCGGGCTTGCAGTACTTCTGCTGGCGGCATCGAGCGGACTGGCGCCGCGTGCCAGCGCACAGGCAGAGCCCGATAAAACCGACAAAACGATTAAAACGGCGACGCCCGAAAAGTCGGATAAGAAATTCGTGCCGATGATCGGTGACGACGCCATCGACCCGACTCAGCCGCTCAAACCCGGCTTCATCGTCAGCGTCACCGTCGTCGGTGAGCCGGACCCGAGCGGAACCTATCCTGTCGACCCGGGCGGAAACGTATCGATCAAATACGCGGGCATCATGACCGCAGTCTCGGTCAAAGGCAAAACTCCGACAGAGGCTGCCGAAGCAATTCGCAAATTCCTCACGACCTACATTAAGAACCCGCAGGTCACCGTCACGATCATTCAGATACCACGACCGGTCGTCTTCGTCGGTGGTGCGGTTAAAAACAGCGGACAAATCATTGTAACGCCGGAAACAACGCTCGTCGAACTGCTTTCCAAAGCGGAATGGACAGAGAATGCCGACCTGACACAGGTACGTATCAAGCGTAGTAAGGTTTCGACCGCCTACAATTTCGATCGTTACGCCTACCCCAAAACGGGCGAGACGCCCGATGAGACGCAGAACCCAATTCTGCAGGACAAAGACCAGGTTTTCGTCAACTTCAAACGCAGCCCGGGACTGGGCACGATCTCCGTCTTCGGTGATGTGGACAAAGTGCAGCAGAATATTCCACTGCCTCCAAACTCGATTATGACGGTTCGTGAAGCGATCAACCTTGTCGGCGGCACGAAGCAGACTGCCAACCGCCGCGCCGTAATCATCCGCCGCCCGTCGCTCGATCGCCCACTGGTCATCGACCTCGATAAAGCCGAGCAGGGCGACATCGTCAACAACATCGAACTGCGACCCGATGACAGTATCTACGTTGAAAAGCTGGAGAACAACGCCTACGTTACGCTGAACGGCGGCTTCATCAAACCAGGCAAGCTCGTCTTCGACAAGCGCACGACCCTGGTGCAGGCGATCAATGAAGCGGGCGGTGTAGCTCCCTTTGCCAAAGAGAACGAGGGCGTAATCTTCCGCTACACAGACAACGATGCGAAGAAGACTACGGTTATCCCGTTCAACTTTGCGGCGATCCGCAAGGGCAAAGCGGGCGACATCGACCTGCAGCCCGGGGACAGCATCTCGATCGGTGCAGGGACTGCGCCGGCGCCGAAAGCCAATATCTTCTCGATCCTTTCCGGCCTGGGTTCGGCAGCATTCTTCCTGGATCGAATACGCAACTTCTGATACCTGTCTCCAGCATCTATCTACGAACAGACACGGGGCTCTTCCCCGTGTCTGTTTTCGATGAGTCCGCTTTGTCCGAGCGGCTTTTCTGTCCCGCCGTGTCTTGACAAAGGGTACCACTATAAAAACCCTGGATCAGCCTTGATCCAGGGCGCTTCTGTGTTGATTGTACATCTGAAATCTTACCATTGACGTATCCGGTGAGCATCTCTCCCGATTATTGGGATGCATACGCCTGCAGCTACGAGTCACTTATCGTCTTTGTCGCCACGGTCTTTGAGCGCGAAGTTGACGACACCGCTGATCACACCCATCGTCGCGTAACCGATTGCGGCTGGCAGAAAACCCGTGATGCGAAAGCCCGGAACCAGATTGCCGACGATCCAGAACAGCGCGATGTTGACCAGCAGCCCGACCAGTCCGAATGTCAGACAGTTGACGGGTCCCGCGAAAAACATGATCACCGGACGGATCAGCGCGTTCGCCAGACCAAGCGCAATCACGACGACGAACAGTATCCCGAACGAACGCACATCGTTATGTGCCAGCACGATCCCGATCTTCAACTGCGCGATCGCAAACAGCGCGACCGCGCTCGCGATCCACCGCGTAATCATATTTTTCATGGTTTCGTGGCTCCTCCGCTCGAACACATACTTGCCTGCTCTTCACGACGTTCCCCATCAACAGAAGGTTTCGCGCACGAGCATCCTGCGATATGAGCAGGATTTTCAGGGGAGATAGATCGAGCAAAACTCAAGAATCGTCTCTACCGCACTGGCTCTTGCGCCTATCAAAGGTATCCGCTTTCGATCTCGCTCATATCTTCGTGACGCTCTGTAAAATACGAATCGATGTTTCCTCCAGCATATTCGTGGAGCGCGAAAAAGTCTGCCATGTAAAGCGTACTGATCTCACCGAGACCTTTTTTCGGATCCAACGGTCACTTCGCAAAACACAGTTCCGGGTAGAGCGTTTTGTCTTCGGATTTGAACCAGCCTGCATCTAAAAAGTTGCTGCTGTCGAAGCAGAAATCGTGGCAGATGGATTCTCGACTCTTGACGTCCTTGATACCATGGCTTTTCAGTACTTCATTTAGGCGAGCGATCTCGAGGCACTGGTATGAGGCTGCCATTTCTTCATAATCACCGGACCTGACAATCTTCATCCTTCGGTTCTCCTTGCCACAAAATAGCGCGAGGTCAAAATCAACTCTTCGCCCTGCTGTCCTCGTCTTCTACTGCCAGCCGACGCGAATCACGATGCCGTCTGGATCGTTCGGATAACGCAGGAGAACCGTACTGCCCTCGACGATCGACTGTACCGCGACAGGGCGCCCGAGACGGTCGATGCCGCGTACGCCAGTGATCCGTCGGGCTCCGCAATGCAGCCTTGCCGCGCCGCTCGTGCCCTGTGGCGCTCGCACGAAAAAGCTCGTCAGCCTGGGAGTTTCGACCTTCGCTTCCAGGCGCCCGGAGACGAAACCGATGTGCGGGGGCAGCTCCGGCAAACCGATGTCGCACAACAGCGCCGACGTTCGCGGCGGGATCACGCGGTCATCAGCAACGGCGAGCGTCGGCGAAAGCAGATCGATCATACGTCCCTCGACCTTCAGCGGGCGATTGAAGGTATGCACCACGGTGTAGCGCCCGCGACGCAGTCGCAGTGCGTTTGGTTCCCGATAGCCGACGCCCGCCCGCTGCTGCGCATACCGCACGATCTCACGCAGCAGGTTCGCGCTGCGCTCGCTCGCCGAGAAGAACCCCGGCGCGACCCCGACATTGATCGCAAGCCCTCGCCCGACATCGTGCATCCACACTGGCGCGCCGCCGGAGCGCAGGTTGTAGAGAACGGTGATCGCGCCACCTACAATGTCGCCCGCTTTGTCTGCGCCCCCGGCGCCTCTGAACGGTTTGGGTTCTGTGGTGGCTTTCGGGAGCAATGGGGAGATATGCGAAGCGTCATCGACGGTCGGATAAAGGGTCGCGGGGTAAGCGGCTCCGATACGCAGGCGCGGCACTGCCTCGGCAAGCGGCGGGAGGGCATCGGTCGCCAGCAGCGTCTGCCGAAAATCAGGGAGCGCCGAAGCCGCCGAGACCGCGAAACCGCTGCCCATATCGAGCGTGATCGTGATCGGAACGTTACGCGGCAGATTGTCGAACTGGTACGTCCAGGAAGCGGTCTCGTCGGCGAAGCGTCCGCGCCGATCGGAGCGGCTGCCGTTGTCGTAGATCAGAAAGCGGTTTTCGAGTTCTGTCCCGGCGGCGAAGGCAGCCACGACCTGCCCGTCGGCACGCAGTTCGGCGGAGGCGAGCAGCGCCCCGTTGCCGTCCTGCGGCGTCGAATCCGAGAAGCGAAGCGCGACGCTGCCCGTCTCCTTTGCCGCCTGTGTAAGGTCGATCGTGTAACTGCGACGGTCGCCTGCGAGGCTCTGACCGCTCGTCAGCAGTGATTTGTAGCGGCGCGTGTCTTCCGGCGGCGTGATCTGTCTCTCGAATTTCGTGCCGACTTCTTTCCCGAAGCCCAACTGCCGCCAGAGATCGAACTGCGGGGCTGCAAGTCGTGCCTGCCGCCACCAACTGTCCGATGCATCATTGTAAGCATCGGAGCCGCCAAAGAAGATCAGGCTACCCCCGCGCCGCACCCAGTCAGAGAGCGCAGTTTGAATTCGTGGCGAAACCGGTTTCTGCAGGTCATAGGAGATGAGCAGCGTTTTGAAGACGTTCAGATAGCCGGGATCGGCGGCACGATCGAGCGAAGCGATCTGCACCGGAATGCCGCGCTGGAGCAGCGGAAGCGTCATCCCATAAATCCCGTCGAGGTCGCTGGCATCCTCGCCTGTGCGCTGCCACTGCGCCGTATCAGAGAGCAGCATACCGATGCTGTCGGCTCTCGCATCCGTACGCAGTTCGCCCCGAGTATCCGTTTTGAGAATATCCGTTCTGCCATCGCTTTTTGTCGGATCGCCCGAACCGGCGCGTCCGGGTGGGTCGGGCTGCGCGTGCATGTCCTCCAACGTCGCAAGCAGTGTGTTGATTTCCGTCGCGTAGTCAGGAGTGGCACGTGCGGAGATGCGGCTCACGTCGGTGGCGATCGCGTAGCTGGTGACGTCGGGGAACAGCAGCGCCGCAATCAGGGTCTGCTCGAAGCGCTCGCGCTGATCCGGCAGCGTGAAACCGACGGTCTCTCCGAGCGGATCGAGTGAAAACCAGAGCCGTTTGCCCTGCCCGCGCACCGTATGCAGCAGCGAAGAGTACTCGAGATAGGCAGTCGAAAAGGTATGCTCCTGCCGCGACCCGCCGTAGCGCACGGGCATTGCCGCCGACTGCACATCAACCAGTCCAATCAGATCGCTCACATCCGGCAGACTCGCGATTCGGTTCTGAGGGCAGATGATATTTTGCTGAAGGCTGTCGAGCGGGCTGCGGAGCGCGGCGAACTGCCGCACCTGTGGGTTCAGACGCCCGACCCCGTGCAGCAGTTCGTTGAACCAGTTCGTCTCGAGCATCGCCATTAGTTGAGCAGTGCGCCAGCGCGCGTCGACGGTCAGTGGGGTTTGCCAGGGACTGTGGTACTGCGCCTGCCATGCCTGCCGAAACGAGCTTTCGTAGCCCGCCTCCGTACTATAGATGGGCTGTTCGATCGAGACACCGCCGCTTCCTGCCTGAAGAGCGGCGTTGGCGAAGGTCTGCAGTACGTTGTTCAAACCTGCGGTCGGAGCCAGGAGAATCGTACCGTCACTGAATATCGGTTTGCCACTCGCACCGGTTTGCGCTTCCTCGGGGTGCTGAGCCGCATATCCCTTCGCCGCAATAGCTGCCCGAAGACGCGACCAGACAGTGTAGCCCCGCGCTTTCCACGCCGCGATCGTATCGGTATCGGCGGTCGAGAGAAAAACGGCGTCGGACTGCAGCTCGGAACCGGATGTCGGCAGCGCTCCAGCATCGAGGGCGAGGTAAGACGCATCGGCAGCATTGCGAAACCGTGTTGGATGCGATCCCACTGGCAGACCTGCCGTCAGCATTCGCTCTATGCTGTCGGGAATGCCGTCGCCGTCCGCGTCGAGATCGGTCTGCTGGAAACGCAGGTCGCGGACATCGATCGGACCCTCTTTCGCGCCGATAGAAACGCGTATTCGCGCACCGGGCTGCCACTTGTCGGGCACCGTCCAGACGATTGTGGCTATCCCCTCGCCACGTTCGACCCGCGATTGGATCGGCCTGTCGTCGGCTCCGTAGACGGTCACGGCAGGCGCATAACGCTCGGAATCTCCGTCGAGCGACAGCGTCAGGCGGCAGTGCGCTCCGCCCGCAGTGGGGAAACCATAGAGACAGAATTGCCCGGGATCGATGTGTCGGACGCCGGAAATCACCTGCGTTCCCGACGATTTGACGAGCAGACGCTGTTCTGCAGGTGTACCGATCGTGATATTGAGCGGATGCGCAGGGGGTACGGCGGCTGCCGCAGTGGCGCTGTAGAGAAGTCCGAAGAGCGGCACGATTTGCTGCAATGTGATTCGGCGGCAGACTCTGGAACAGTTTTGGAGAGTCGATCTGCGGTGTGCATGGCGCAGGGATTTATGCGGGGAATAGTGCTTGCGTATCATGCCAGATAGTGTACCCGAAGTATGCATGGCACAGGAAGTGTCGAGTACGTTCGCTAACCTGGACCTCCCGCCCCTGCACCCCATTTTGGTGACGGGTCACGGATAGACCCGTCTCTCACCCGATGCCACAGAATTGACATTCACGCTGCTCTTGAATTCTTCGAGCTCCTGGACTGCTTTGCGTATTTCTTCTGGATCGTCGGTAGCATCTTGTTCACGCCATGCTTTGAACAGAGCGATGGCAGCGGCGTTCTCAGCGTCGATCGACGGTTCGTCTTCCTGTTCAACTTCCTCTGACACTGGCTTCTGATCGTCTTCGAATTCGATCAAACGAAATCGTCCTGCCGGGCGTTGCGCAAGGCGAGAGGCAAGCTCCTGCGCTGTTCCATCGTGAATATGCTGGATCATGACAATCGCTTCCTTTACCCTTCAATCGACTACAATGCGATCGACATATAATGCAATTATCGCACGGGCTGCTCTCGCGATCATACTACTACTTTTCTTCAACGATCGGAAAATAATTCAAAAATATAAAGCGGAGCGTCTCTTCCGGATACTGCCGGGAGTGCGCTCCGCCTGGATAGATTAGGTAACTGGCTGTTTGTCAGGGCGACTCCGAAACCATATTCAGCTTCACATCGCCCCTCATCTATACGATTCAGCCATACGATTTATTGTTCCCGAAGGAATGAAATTAGAACGATAAATCAGTTCTGTAAGTTGGTTTCGAGCTGGAAGGCGGCAGGAACATCGTGTGCTCTGCCGCCCGAACTCCGCGAAAATCAGGCTGTTCCACTCATCGCATCGAAGGGAATAAGACCCAATCTTGCTGCGCGGCGGAACGCCTGAACGCGGTTGGTTACCTGAAGCTTATCATAAATGTTCGCCAGATGGAAATCGACGGTTCGCTTGCTGACATACAAAATGTCTGCCGCTTCTTTGCTCGACTTGCCCTCGATGACCAGTGTCAGGACTTCGACTTCACGCTTGGTCAATTTGATTGGCTCTTCTTCGTGTCCGATTGTCATTGTACTCATTGATTTGATATCCCTTCTAATATTCCGTCCCTGTTTCGATTGTTTTGCTCGCCCGTTCCGCTCGCCCATCGTCTGATTTCACCGTCCTCTGATTACAAAGGAACGATTACAAAGGAACAAGGAGGGACAGGGCAACGAGCTATATTACGGTCGTGATACGATATGATCCGACTTCCCACTGATTACAAACTGATTGCAAACTAATTGCAAACTAATTGCAAACTGATTATTGATTACCCCGACACCTACTATGTTCCACAATGCGTGAAAAAATTGTCAAAATATACCGGTATAACCCTCAAGTTTTGACGAAAACAGGGATCAGTACGGGGTTTTGGAAGCAAAAACACTGGTTTTTTGTTCAGTTCGTGTGTAGCAGCAGGGTACGTCAGGAGAGTTTAGAGCGGTCGAAGCGAGCATACGAGCAAAAGCCGAACGAATGCGGGAGTAATGCAGAAGGAAAAATAGAGGGAGAACGACCCGGGAGAAAATGGCAGCAACAATTATAGTGACCCCATTTGTCAAGACAATTTTTCGTTCTGTTTAAGGTGGTCCGCCTGTCGAGTTACGCAGGCTTGTTGGCCTGGCAGAAACATCACGTGACGTTTCGTGTGAAAGTCGAGGCTGCCGAGCAGCTTATGGCGGTGACTGTGTCGTTCCACTGTGTCCGTTTCTGGTGCGGTGGTATCGTGTCGGTTTCTGCTCGCCCGAAGACGAACCGCCGATCCTTGCTCGCTTTCTGTTTCCTGTGGCTGGCGCCGTTTCTGTGCCGCCCTACGCTGCTCACTGCTCCCGGACTGTTTCTATGCGCCGTGATACACGGCGGCGGGTATCCGGTATGCCAGGGATTGGTGCGGACGCTACGTATTGTAGAAAGGAAAGTACGTCATCAATCCGGCAAAGACTTCCCTTGGAGTCCTATACTCCTTCAGATAGATGTCTTCGTATCTGATCGTGCGCCAGACGCGTTCGACAAAGATGTTGTCCAGAGCGCAACCTCTGCCGTCCATCGAGGGTGCCGCCCCCGATGCCAGCACACGCCCCGTGAAATCCTGACTGGTGAACTGGCTGCCCTGATCGGTGTTGAAAATCTCGGGTCTGCCATAGGCGAAGGCCCGATCGAGAGCCCCGGATGGTCGCGATCCACCTGCAGTCGCAGGCTCTCAGGAGAGACGTCCCGACTTTTTTTGAGAAAATCGAGTTCGACCTTGCGTTGTCCGATCTGCTGGTAGAGCTGGCTGGTCAAGGCTTCCTGCTCTTTGTTGTCCTTGACGCGCTTGTCGGCAAAGACGGTAGGCAGGCTTTCGAGGAGTTGGCGTTTCCACTGCATCAGCAGGTTGGGATGCACCGTCGCCTCGCTTGCGATCGCGTTGCGAGTGCGGTTGCCCTTGATGACTTCCAGAGCCAGTCGGGCTTTGAAGTCGGCGGAGCACCGGTTGCGTTGTGTCGTCATGGCAGTCTCCTCGCTGTCTGTATTGTGACACAGCCAACCACCTTAAACCACTGTCCTGATTCTTGGGGTCATTATACATTTGGTATCGAAGCGAGGTTAGAGCATTCACAGTAATGTTTGCTGTTTCCTTCGGCGTACAGGATAGTGAAGAAGAGATAAGTAGAGGCGTTCTTCAACTCAGAAACACTTACCGCAAAGGACACATCATGACACAATATAAAGCGACGCATCTTCGTTCGCTGCTCGGTGGGATCGGCATTGCAGCGCTCTTTGCTGCCGCAATCTCCACCGGCGCTCAGACGGCAGCGACACACACCAAAAAGCCGGGGAGCCATTCCCACACGAAGCTGAGCTCTCATGCGAAGATCAGCGCGGCTCAGGCTCGCACCATCGCGCTCAAGAAATACCCCGGCACAGTCGAAGGCAAGATCGTTCTCGAAAACGAAGATGGTTCCTGGCAGTATGCGGTCAATATCCGCTCCGGCAAAACCCTGCGTGAAGTGATGGTCAGCGCGTCCTCCGGCAAAATCGCCAGTATGGAAGTGACCACCAAAGCAGAAGAGGCTAAGGAACTGAAAGCCGAGACAGCCAAGCCGAAAACAACGCATACGACCCCAAAAAATACCAGGACCAAATAGCGTATTGGTACCCCGCCCTCCTGTATTGGTCGAACGTTCGATCAGGACATAAACCGTCAAACCCCGAATCACTATTGATTCGGGGTTTGCTGCTTGTCGAGGAAGTTGTTCGCGCGCAGTGTCCACTTCCCCGATAATGCTCGCTATGGAGTGCCGATCTATTCATGTGACGCAGCTTTGGGTAAGGCAGCCTTGCCTCTGTGAGAATGCACTGGCTTCTCCGGCTGATAGAACGCGCTCAGCAGCAGGAACTTCGCGGTGTAGTCGATCGCCGCCTCGTTCGTAACATAGTCCTGTACCGAGTCGTGATAGACCGCGAGCTGATCGGGCGCGTCCGCCGGACAGATCGGGTGCGCCACCATCGCTCTATCGAACACCGAAAGCTTGATGCGCTGCGACGAGAACACCCCGGGATCGACCGGACCGCCCACGAGTGCGCCAGTCAGTTCCTGCCCGGCGAGGTTGGCGATCTGGTGGTGCGGATGGCGCGGATAGTTCGTACCCGCTCCGATCAGAAACGAAGTATCGAACTGGTTGCAGCCCAGTATATAGTCGCGCTGCCGCTGCGCGATCGTCGTGTAGACGCTGGCGTCGCCCACGTTCATCACCTTCGCGTAGAGCAGACAGTTGAGAGCCGCACCCGCTGCGCACTCCGCCGTGCCCCAGACATAGGGCGTCGCCAACCCATAAGGATTCTCGGCGCGGTAACGCGCAACATCAGCGTCGGTGCGCAGATAGCCCCTGAGTTTCTCCTTGTCTTCGTCTCCAACGAGCGGAAAGAGTGTCGAGTGCGCCAGGGCGTGCGTGTTGTAAACGCTCGTCTGATCGTTGGCCGCGCCCGCCTGATGTGCGAACTCGACTGCCTGCGTCAGATAGTCGTCGATCTGTGTCGCTTTGTAGACCTCCGCCGCCCCCCACGCCATATCGTCCTTCCAGGTCGACTCCGGATAAAAGTCGAAGGGGAGTGTCGAGAGAACTTTCGGGTTCTGCAGCCCGAGCCGGTAGACAGAGACTGCCGCGCTCAGACAGCGGCTGGAAAAGTCGTCGTCGTAAGGCGCATAGAGCCGTGCTGCCAGTGCAAAAGCGGCAGCCGTGCGTCCGGCTAAGTTTGCGCCAATGCCATAGAATACCTGGCGCGGTTTCCAGTTTTTGCTGGCGAGAGGCGAGTCTGTCTCGGGCAGCCGCCAGGCATTATGGTCGCTCTCATCGCCGACCTGATAGTAAAATTCATCGGGAGCAGGGTGCATTTTCAGCAGCCAGTCGAGCCCGACTTTCGCCTGTGCCAGCAGCGGCGGGAGTATGGGTTTTGAACCCCTGGGGATATGTGGCAGCAGGTGCGGGAAGGTGTCACAGGCATAGAGCAGTACAGCCGTCGCATAGCTGGTCGTCTCGACGAACTTGATGTAGTCGCCCGCATCGTGCCACCCACCCGAGGCGTTAAAAGGCTGTCCGCTACGGGGTCCGCCAGTTGCGATACCATCGTCGCGGTGGCAGCCTCTTCCGACCGCGCAGCTCTGTGCGTCGAAATAGCGCATAATCAGGGGCACGATCGGCACGAAGGCTTTTTTGTCGATTGTGAACGGAGCGGAACTGCTGCCATCCGGGAGCGTCACGCGGTAGGTTCCCGCCTCGCCGAAATTGCCGAACTCCGCATAATGATGATGCGAGTAGTGTCCATGGGCGAGGTTTGCTTCCTCCGTATTATACGTCAGATGCCCGGTATGACGGACATTCGCGGTGTCGTGATCGACGATATGAAACGTGCTTCCGTCCATCGATTCCATCGCCGGAACGATCGCGCGTTTCGCCTCTCCGGGCAGATAGCCTACCTGATTGACAAGAACGGGCGTTCGTTTCGGCGTTGTAGTTATCGGGGTATCTCCGTTCTGAGAGGACGTATCGTCCGACAAATAATCGAATTCGGAAGCTGCGTAGAGAGACTGCGCCTGTGTCGTCAGCGGAATACCGAGCGTAGACAGGACAGTGCCTGCGAGCGCGGCATGGCGCAGGAAATCGCGCCGCGACAGCGAGTCGGTTTCCGATTCGAGAGCATTCGACTTGTTATCTGATCGTTTTTTCGAGTTCAACTTCATATTCGACTTATTGTCTTGCATGGGACATACTTCCTTACATTGAAACATCTCGGAAACATCACGGAAAAACAGCGAGGTTTTCCGAAAATTCGTCAGCGTCATTTTTGCGACTGAACTTTGAGAACAAAAACCAACGGGCTGGCTACGCTCCGACGCTGCACGGTGATACTGATTGTTTTGCCATAGGTGTGCATGTGCACATCTTCAGCTGTGCGTGGCATTACAGAAACTTCTTCGAGACCCTCGATGTTCGTGATCTCATCTCCGTCTTTCATTCCAGATTTGAAAGCCGCCGACCCTTTTGCAATTTTAACGATCACTTTGTCGGTGGCGAGTGTCGTCGCAAAAATTCCTAGACCGGGCAACAACGTGCGATTTTCTTCGTCCTGTGAAGGAACCGCAAGAAGGTAAAGCTTTTTCATTGGAAAATCAAGCACCAGTCGGCAGTTCTCGAACATGCTCATACCAACCAGGGCATCGGTAGGGTCGGCGCTGTTGAAAAGATCAGCGACCTGAGGATAAGCGACTTTGACTGCTCCAATTTCGATCGAGCGCAGGTACATCAGCTTCATCGAACGCGTTGCTTGCAACATATTCATTTTCGAAATGTCTGCAGGAACGATCGACGTGAAGCGCGATGCGATAGTGTGTGGCAGTGTCACGATATCGGTGCCCGTATCGATATACATTTCGAGTTTGATCCCATCGATACGTACCGTCAGCGAAAATAAAGATGCCTTTTCTGCCCGGTTGAGTGTGACGGTCGAGACAATGGGAGATGTTGATTTCCTTACAGCTATCGTCGTAGACGGCGCGAGTCTGCTAGCAGCCGTTTTAACAGCCTCGGGCATCAAAAAGGCATCGACCTGATTTACATCCACTTTGCCATTTTTCCAAAAAGCGACTCTATTGCCAGGCGCATCGATGCCGATCGCTAATTTCTGCAGCGTATCCAGTCCTATAACACCGTCGATATACTGTTCAGGATAATTGTGATTCCATTGCTCCAGAGAAGGTATTTTTGCTGCGACCGCATTGATATCGTTGAGCTCGAGGCTGCCAATGTTGGCATCGGCGATCGTGCAGCGCTGCGCTTCAGGCAGGCCCGACTCTGGAAAAGGAGTCATTTTCACGTTCAGTCTTTTCGCCGTCTCCAGGAGAAGAATAGTCGACGAAGCGCCCGTATCCAACGCAAGCCGAGTATCGATCGCATTCATTTTGACAGAAATGACGATTTTGTTCTTACATCACTAAAGCTAGTGCAGTAATAATCGGTCGCTGATTGCGCACAGAATTTAGAATACGGCACTCCGGCCATCAGCAGTGATGTCCGAATTAGTTTGATGAGCATAGTCTTGCAAAACCCCGATTTGCTTCAGCGCAATATCACAAATTCAAACTTCGAGCCATCGAATTTGCCAGCAGAGCGTAGTCAGCGCTTATGCTATGCAAAAGGACGCTGCGGCTGTACAGTGAGTTCCTGTCGCTCAGAAGTGCTAAGCACCTTAGCATAATTTTTTCGTAGTTTCTTCAGTCGGTATCGTAACGATACCTGCTACAACGGACTGAAGTCCGTCGCTACGTGCGTTCCGCCAAGAAATTGTTTTCTTCCTTCGGACACACATCTCCAAATGTACGAAGTTATTGTGTTGTACTGCTTAG
>Ga0123338_10003024_pt1 | contig 15418 bp, 12 predicted proteins | sample grotaG_FD_89793 | JGI IMG/M metagenome (GOLD analysis project Ga0123338, IMG submission 89793) | Glacier valley bacterial and archeal communities from Borup Fiord, Nunavut, Canada, to study Microbial Dark Matter (Phase II) -... | ecosystem: Environmental > Aquatic > Freshwater > Ice > Glacier ...
TCTCAAGGATTAAACTGTTCCACTTCGGCTGGCGACTAAAGTCACTGCCACAAAGGCGCAAAGGCAGACTTCGCGGACTGGAACATTTATTTTGTTGAGAGTCCCTCAACTCTATCACTGGCATACGAAAATCGTGGTTTACGTGGGGTCGAAACCCCGGTCTGGAGATGCAAAGCCCGTGTAAAGACAGGGGACTGAAGCCCCCGTCTGGAGATGCAAAATCCGCCATATTCCATTGAAGAGGGGGCTGAGAACGGGCGGAAAATGGTTCTTACTTTTAGCGAGTGAGAGTGCAGTGGCAGACCTGCAACTGTACGCCTGCCGAAAATGTCAAAAGCGCGTATGAGCAGAAAGACGATTGGGTACAGCGAGAGGCGAGAAGAATGGCAGCAGTCCGCCCGTCTTGCTCCCGACAATGCAGAGGCGTGGCGGCTGGCAGGAACCCAGGCGCAGACATTGAAGCGTTACAGCGATGCGGAGGACGCAATGCGGCAATCCTTGCGCCAACAGCCCGATGATTGGCACAGCCACACCGGACTGGGCAATGCGCTGGCGGAGCAGAATCGATTTGAAGAAGCGGAAACGTGCTATCGGCAGGCGATCCGACTTGCGCCTGGCGAGGCGACTCCTTTGATCGCTTCAGGTGCTTTGCTGCTGAAACACGCGAATGCGCCTGCCACATGGGAGCGGGCTCATGAGGCGCTGAAGAAAGCCACCTCTCTCGCGCCTGACAACGCGTATGCTTACCTGTTGCTGGCACAATGCTGCGAACAGCAATCACGTTGGGGTGAAGCGCAGCAAGTTCTCGACCGGGCACAGCAGCTTGCTCCCTCCAGCCCGGAAGTGGTTTACGAAAAGGCGCGTGTGGCGCAGCGATTGGGCAATGAAGCACGCTCCAAATCCCAGTTTCAGTTGCATAACTCGCTCCTGCGTATCGCCGCGCAGCGACGCGCGCTCATGGATCAGCGTGAGAACTTCAAAAGTCATCCTGCGCTGCTCCTCAAACTGGCACGACTGTATGCAGAGACCGGCGACTTCGAACAGGCGGCCGACTGCTACCGCCTCATCATCCAGGATAAACTGCCCGACTCGGACAAAGCCACGCAGGAACTGCGTCGATTAGCAGAGCGTCAGCAAACCCCGTCAACAAATCCCCATTGAGTGATCGCCCGGCAACTCGGAAGCCTGTCTCAAAACATGGGTAAACCTCACCCCCGGCACATCCCCTTCTGAATTCGTTCTTCATCCAGAGAGTAAAAAGCTTCCCGAATGCAGGAGGGCGCAGCATTCGCAAGAAGGGGCGCAGCAAGCAGCGCCCCTACAAAAGCAGCGAGTTTAGTCTCGACGGTTCGTCAGGGCATCTCGCTGGAAGTGAACGTGAAGGAGTAAAGACCAAAGTTGGGCGAGCCGGTGGCCATCGTGATCAGATGACTGCCGAACTTCGCGTTTCTGGTCAGGCTGTACATGCGGGGCGCGTCGACCACAAAATAGCTTTTGCCGAGCGTGTCGTACTGAATATCGTCGCCCTTATCTGCTTTTGTGACGGGTTTGCCGTCCTGAGTCACATAGACATGGAATGGCTTGCCGCTGCCGCCTTCCGGCTTGATCACGGCGTTGCATTCGAGGGCATGATAGCGCAGCAGCACACGGTCGGTCGGCGATGCAGTGGTTCGTCCGTGCCGCAGGCTTTCCTCCTCCGTTTTCCACACGCCCTGCAGATAGATCAACCCATCTTCGAGAGCGCTGCCAGGATTGTTGTACGTCGCCGATTTTCCGACAGCGAAATTGGAGATGTTGCCGTGCTGACCGCTCTCATTGCCGCGACGACCGGCATACAGCTCACGGGTCGTCGGATAGACCATCACGCCCGGTTTATCTGTAGCGCGTACCGGCTCCATCGCTTTCGGGAACGTCAGGTTCGGATGAATCTCTTTGAGCAACTGCTGAATGCGGGTTTCGCTCTCTTCGTAGCCGCCTTCGCCCGCATGGTCGGCGACGATTATGCTCTTGCCATCGATGAAATATTTACGGGGCCAGAACGAGTTGGCGAAGGCGGTCCAGTTGGCATAGTCGCTGTCGATGAGGACGGGCCAGTCGATGCCGAACTTCTTGACAGCGCGCGCGACATTGGCGCGGTCTTTTGCGAACTTGAATTCCGGCGTATGAATGCCGATGATCACCAGCCCATCTTTGGCATAGCGCTGGTTCCATTTCTTGAGATACGGCAGTGTGCGTATGCAGTTGACGCAGGTGTACTCCCAGAAATCGATCAGATAAACCTTGCCCTTCTCGATTTTTAGTGGTTTACCGTTCGTGTTGAGCCAGTCATTCGCGCTGCCAACCAGAAGCGGCGCAGGCTGCGGCCATACCTCCGATTGAACTCGAGCAGGTGCGTCCTGTGCGCACGCTCTTGAAGCGGCGCTGTCGACAGCGCATGTAATAACTGCGAACAGCAGAAAAGGCAGGAATCGTATTATTGGCGAGTAGAAACTTCGGGACATAAGATTGGCTCCGGATTGATTTGTTTGTGGCGCGAGGGATATTTGTGACGGATTCTTCTACGACTGTTTTTCGGATACTACTATTACTTGTTACGTACTGTCGAGCTAAAGAAAATCCTCCCGCGTATCTATTTCGCCGTAATGGACGCAAAATATGGCTTTCAACGAGGATAAATCAAGTGGGAAGCAGCAATCTATTCTGGTAATTATTCTGCAATGCATACTGTCATATTGGCTTCTGCAGGCTTACGCTCCGCAGCACTAAGGGACTGTAAACAGTTGACTTCCTGACGGGAAGAGGGCACAGCCCGTAGAAGCAATGGCGCAGCAAACAGCGCCCCATGAATGCGGGGGAGCTTATTCTTTTACGATCTTCAAGGCGATTCTGAGTCGATAATGAAGTCGGTATGATGAAGTCTAATGAAAGAAGTCTAATGAAAGAAGTCTATCAAAAGAAGTCTAATGAAAGGTACCACAAATGAACCAAGAAGTCAGACACTCGCTGCTTTCCAGATCGAAGAAACAGCAGATCAGGAAGGTGACAATGCTGCGGGATCGTGCGACGATCCTGTCAGTCATGATGATTATAGGCTTCGCCTCCTCGCTCCACGCAGTCGCGCAGACAGCAAAAGTGATGTCCGTTGTGCCGACAGGTATGCTGACTGAGGCGCAGGAGCCGCAGGCTGCTGTAAGTGCAGCCGGCACGATATTTGTGACCTACGGGGTAAAGAATGCCATTTACTGCTCGGTCTCAGCCGATGGCGGGCATAAATTTGCAGTGCCGGTAAAGGCTGTAGAAGCTGGTGTGCTGTCGCTCGGGATGCGGCGCGGCCCTCGTATCGCTGTCGCTGGCAAAACGGTAGTGATTTCCGCTGTGTATGCAAAGCAGGGCGGCGGTCGCGATGGCGACCTGCTGTCGTGGCGTTCGCAGGACAGCGGCAAATCGTGGCAGGGACCGTCGAAGGTGAACGACATAGCCGGAGCGTCACGGGAAGGTCTGCACGCAATGGCGTCATCCACTGCTGGCGCGCTCGCCTGTGTCTGGCTCGATCTGCGGAGCAAAGGAACAAAAATTTATGCCGCCTTCTCACAAAATGGCGGCGAGACCTGGAGCACGAATCGGCTGGTATATCGGTCACCGGACGGAACCGTCTGCGAGTGCTGTCATCCTTCTGTGGCGTATGATGGTCAGGGACGGCTGACGGTAATGTGGCGGAACTGGCTCGGCGGCTCAAGGGATATGTACCTGACCCATTCCGAGGATGGAGGAAAGACGTTTTCAGCAGCTCAAAAACTCGGGACTGGAACCTGGCCGCTGAAGGGCTGCCCGATGGACGGTGGCTCGGTCGCGATCGACGCGAAGGGTGAAACGACGACGTTCTGGCGGCGAGAGGGATCGATGTTCACCTGCAGTCCCGGGTCGTCTGAACGGCGCATCGGTGAAGGCGAGCAGGGCTGGGCTGCGGCTGCGGCGAACGGCGTCTATCTGATCTGGCTGGAGAGACGTGGCGGGAACCTCATGGCAGAGGCGCCGGGACAAAGCGCTTTTACGCTGGCTTCTTCTGCGAACGATCCGGTAGTCGCGTCCGCTTCTAACGGTAAAGGCACCATAATAGTCGTCTGGAAAACCGACAACGAGGGCGAAGCAGGAATCAAAGCCGCAATTCTTTCTGGCGACCCCCGATAAGCTTCGAACCTACGAGTTGGCTCACGGGCGTCCAGAACTTTCTGGGCGCCTACGTCATTGGCTTCTGACGAGCAGTGGAACAGAAACGCACGGCGACAACTCTATAGCCCCCGAAAACACGAGCGTCCGCATACCGCCGCGAGCTACCAGTTCAGACCGGGCAAAGGATAGGGCTGGTTTCGAACACTGCCGGGTGATCTGGCCATGGCGCTGATCCTGCGCCATGGTGACCGGAAACTCTATTGCTAATTTATTTTTGATTCATGGGACTGATCCTGGGAGACAGCATAATTAGCTGCTTCTGTTCGGTTCTGGGCGTACCTCTGGATACCTAGATGTATCTGGTGTTACCGGGCTCGATAGCAGTGGGAACGATAGAGGTGGAGACATCGAAACGACGAAGCCGGAGCCGCCGCTCGCGCCTTTTATGAAAGGTCCTGAATGGCGTGTTTCAGTCTAATCTGACTGTACGCCCAAACTCCATCCGTACTGCCGGTGTCTCTTCCCCATCCGGCGAGATATTTACCATCATGATCTCAAAGCGGTCTTTCCCATCGGCGCGCAGGAGGGTTCTCCACCCCCAATCGGGGCCGGACTGGGCGGCGTAGTGGCCGAGTATCTGCACGTCACCCGACCCTTCCGCTTTTCCGTCGCTGATCAGAAACTCTTCGCTGCTGTGAAACGAGTCGCGCCAGATGCCCTGCACCGCCCCGGCTCCCTGCCTTCCTATCAGCAGTATGCCCTCCACTGCTTCGCCTTCGTAGCTCCACACGTATTCGACACAGAGGCAGGTTCCGCCCGCCGCCATCCGTACCGTAGCTGTCGTTACCGACTCGATTGGCTCTTCCGATAGCCAGAGCAAGTTCTTGCCCTGCCAGGTGCCTGCCAGCCTCTCCAGTTCTAAAGCAATACGCATCGAATCTCCTCTCCCTCAGGGTATTGTTGTAGGGGGTATCGACCTCTGACATGTCCGCTTTGAGCCGGACACAGGAAACGCTTCCGAGTTCAACAACTCAGCACTTGGCCGTCTTCCACTTCCTTCCAACCGTCCCTCTGGCAGCCGCTTCGGCGATGCTATCCGGGGCAAACGGCACTTTGCATGCGGTATTGCCCATCAGAACGGAGACCTTCCCGATTTCGACGGCGCACTGAAAAGCGATATCCGTAAGGGGGATAACATTCGTTCCGCAAGCGATTACGAAACCGTTCATGGCGAACCGTACCCGGTTAAGCTGTTGATGTATGGTGGTGGTTACACGGTTCAAGAGCGCCTCGTACTCTTGGATTTTGAGTTTGGAGTCGGGTGTGATCAGGGTCAAACAGCTCAATGTGCGCCAGCCGGCGCAGGCAATGGTATCCGTCTTGGATCCGATCCACTCCTGGCCCAGCTCATAGCCATATCTGCCGCTGGCAGCAACCCAGGGCACTGTGCTCTCCGAAAGCAATGACCAGTAAGCCTGTGCTACCCAGGTCTGCAGATCATCACGGGTCATTTTCATGTCGTCCGTAATGAGCCCTGCCAGATACATTGCGTCCGAAATTCCTGTTGCATATAGTTCCCGTGCCAGTTCATAGTTGGGCTTCAACCGTTTCTCGATCGGCTTCATGTCGGCGATTTTGACACCGAAAAATGGCTCACGCGCTCCATGATTGACCAGCGCCTTTTTGATGGAAGGACTGCCAAGAACACGCAGTTCTTCCACGATATCTGATACAGATGTCATCCGGTTGCCTCCATTTCTATTTCTGCCTATCCCTCTACTCAACAAGGCACAACAGAATCCGGAAAGCGTTACATCACAAAATATTTTTCCACGTCTGACCACCGTGAATAGTTTGGTGGGAAAACCATCTGACGTAAAACTCTGACGCCCGGCACAAAGATAAAACGATTTCTAAGTAGATCGTGATCCGAAGTTCGTAGAATCTAGCTCTGGCCTTTTCCGCCATTTATCGTGTGAAGAGAGCTCCTCACCGTCAAAAGCGAAACTACGAACATTGGACGTTTTGCTGCTTAGAAGACTTATCTGAATTATCGTTAGTTGCCGGGGAGTCGGCTGGCAACCCAGGCGCTGGCGACGATACCGAGTTTGCGAGGCGTACTGACGCGGGCGCGGCGTGTGTGGACGTCATAATTGCTGCGCTCGATGCTGTCGAGAATGCCGCGATAGATTTTCAGCATGATCGAAAGGGTCGGGCGGCTCGGCTTATGGACGAGCGGGAACAACGCGTGCGCCTGACGGTAGTACTCTCGGGCGCGCTCCGCCTCGAATTGCATCAGGGCACGGAAACCGTCGTTCATCATGCCGTTCTTCAGGTCCGCTTCCGTCACTCCGAAACGGCGCATATCCTCGGCGGGCAGATAGATACGGTCGCGTCCGGCATCCTCTTTCACGTCCCGCAAAATGTTGGTCAGCTGGAAAGCCAGCCCACAAGCTTCGGAATACTCCAGCGCTTTGCCGTCCGACTCGTCGAATCCCCAGACATGAATGCAAACGAAACCGACGACGCTTGCAACACGGTAGCAGTACTGATGCAGCTCCTTCCATGTCTCGTACCGGTTCTTGATCAGGTCCATTTCGGTGCCGTCGATCAGTTCATGGAAATAGCGCACGGGTATGCTGTATTTCTTGACGACATCGTGAAAGGCAGGCAGTATCAGGCTGTCGCCGTAATCGCCATCCAGAGCGCGTTCGAGCGCTGCCCGCCAGACACGCATCTCGTCGGATTTGCTGCGATCTGCCGCTGCTTCGTCCGATACGTCATCGCTGTAGCGCATGAAGGCATAGATCGCGCACATCGCCGCCTTGCGTTCCGGCGGGAGCGTGACGAACGAATAGTAGAAATTCTTCGCCTGTGTTCTGGCGACGTGTTCGCAGTAGCGATAGGACTCGGCGAGGATGTCCGAACCAGATGTTTCGTCGACCGGCGGCGTTGGCGGCAGGATTGTTTTCATAATGAAGAGTATACCACCGTCTAATGCAAGTGAGAGTTACCGGAAAGCAAAGCAGCGTTGATCACTGACTGCCTCGCTAGTCGTTAGTTAAGACAAGCTTTGTCCTTTTGCGCCGCGTCGTATTGCAGTTGTTACACTGCTACTGCCTATATTGAAGACACAAAATATTGCTTAACTGACTACTAGCGACGCAATGCCTCAGCGCGGGAACTGGGCATCCATGCCCTGACGGAGGGCGGCCCGGCTGAGCGTTCCAAAAGGCACAGGCGCTACGCGGTAGGAAAAGTAGTGATCCAGAAAGGTGACGCGGAAGACCCTCTTACCTACAGGTGTAAGCTCGGTTACAAAAGGACTCAGCCCCCACGACATCACCCAGTTGCCGCCTGAAAGCTTTCGTGCATTGCCGCAACAGATCGCTTCTGAGACATCTGGATCGGTCACCTGCTCGACAAGCCCTGCTGTCCTCGCGACGGAATCGATTGTGTAGCGGACAGCCCTTGGAGAGCGCCCTGTAAATGAGCCGTTGTCCTGGAGTGTGAGCGTTCCATCCGGAAGTATCCGGGCATCATGCTGCCCGCTAAAGTTGTCGTAGGAGTCTCCGACGAACTTCAGGCTCTCGGGGCGCTGCGAGCCTCCGAGTTTCCATTGAATGTTTCCGGTCGCCCTGTCGATCTGGATCACTGCATCGAGGTGGCGGAACGAGACCACATAGCTGGCGCCATTGGGTTCGATGGAATTCATATGATAGGGATCTGCAGGCGATTTTTGTACAAGAAACTGCCGCCACCGGGCATCGGTTTCAGCTACAGAGATGTGATCCATCGACGACCAGTACCAGACTAGTGTGCCATCGGGCGTCGTCTCTTCTATGACATTATCGAGAATTTCCGCCGCCGGTGAGCTTCCATAGAGACTGAGATCTACCGGACCACGCTTCACATTTGCGATAAACAGATAGTTTCCGTTCGGGAGAAGCAGAATCTCATGCGTATCGAGTGTTCCGCCGATCGATGCGTCCGCTTTGAAGGTGTGAACCAATTTCCCGTCGAGTCTGCGCTCTTCGCCGCTGATCGGGCGCGTCCAGGCGAGATTGCCACTGGATAAAACCTTGGCATCGATGGGACTGGTATCACTGTGGTACCACCACAAAGGAACGCCATAGCCATCGACGAGGATCACATAGTTCATCGCTGCCCTCGCGGCTATCGCGGGATTGGGCGCGATAATATAATACTCCGCCTGTGGTATACCTGATCGCTCTGTCGTCCACGCAGGGAAATCTGTTGGCAGGCAGCGAACATTGTATGTTTTCGAGTGCCCGAATAAGCTCACTACGATAGGAAAACTCTGTCCGGGCGTGAGAGTCACTTGCGTCGTAAAATTGAGCGGTTGGGATGCCTGACCAGCAACCGAAACTGCCACGTTCCGACGGGCGTCAACCGTGATCTGTGTCTGGGAGCCCGATTTATAGCGGACTGTATAGTCGCTGATATTAGGGTCGAAGGCGGGCAAAAGCGCCGGGGACATCGTTATTTGCAGTCCGCCTGCCCGCTGCAATGCCGTTTCGAATGGATGGGAATCTATCTGTCCCGATCCATGACCGCACGATGTGAGCAAAGCCATACCTGTTGCTAGCGTTGCTGCAGCAATCGAGTTTTTCGTAGACTGTATAGTCTTTATCAGGTATCGCTTGCCTCGGCTATTCTCACCATACCTGCTCCGTCGGCCTTGAACCATAGGTTTGCTATCCTTTGTGTTTTAGAACTTTGTGTCTTAAAGATCAATTGCGTAATTAGTCGTTAGTTAAGCAAAGTTTTGTCCCTCGTTGGCATGATGAAACCGCGCAGATTACAATCTCACGCAGATTTCGCAACACACAAAACTATACTTAACTAACTACCATTACTAATGGTAGTTAGTTAAGTATAGTTTTATCCTTTTTTCGCATGATGAAACCGCTCGAATTACGACTTCGCGTCGATTTCGCAACACGCAAAACTTTACTTGACTGACTAATAGTGTGGCTTTTCGCACGTTGGCAGGGTAGATAATTCGGTCAATCTGTGGCATCGGATGCAGCTTGCGTTCGCGTCAAATAGAGAAGAATGCCCATGATTTTACTGATATGTTCGAGGTAGTAGTCTTGCGAATCAATCCGTGCGGCATTACCCGTGAGTTCCAAAAACTTCCAACGCTCGCCAGTCGTCACAATGCCATACACCGATTCGTCCTGACCGAATCGATGAGAATCCATCGTATTGAACCGCTGTGCCGCGAGCATTTCAGCCAGACACTGCCCGTAACCACGCTTCATATCTTCATTCTTCGCTTCGACCAGCATCAGCACTGGAGCCTCGACAAACAGTTGGCGAGGAGTGCGTGTGAGAATGTAGTCGCAGTATCCATCGAGACCCTGCGATTTGTCGACATCGAACAAAACTCCGGAAAAGAAACCGATCTGCCGTTTGGTAGTTCGCCAGAACTTCAGAAGAACGGGCGCGATAATCAACTCGGAACGCGCTTTTTCAGTGGAGATCGCCAGCGCCAGAGGAACCAACTCGTCCAGTTGCGCCTTGAACCCTGGGCGAAGCAAAACATCCTGAATGTTGGGGAAAAGGTTGGTAGTCTCGTCGATCGTCAGGCTGAACTGTCGAGCCATGATCGGGAGGGTAAATTCAGAGTAAGCCATCCCAAAGTCCAACTTTCTCAAATCAAGCGCTATTTGCAGCAGCACTCAGTGCGCTCCTATCGTTAACGATGCCATAAACCAATCCGATGTGATATGACGCGCAGGGCAGTTTACCGCGCCGTCAGGCGACCGAGCAGCATCAGCATCTGACGGAGTTTCGTGACGGAGGGGCGGTTGGTCAGGACATCGTAGCCCTGCTTTTCGATCAGACGCAAAACTTCCATTCCGCCGCGATTGAACATCTGAATATCGAGACGAACACGCCTGTCTACGAGTTCACAAAGTCTGAGCCCCTCTGCAAAAAGAGCGTGCGTGCGCTCCACCTCGAACTTCATCAGCTCCGCGAACTGCGGCGTAAAGCGACGCGCAAACAGGTCTTCGACGGTAACTCCGTATTTTTCCAAATCCTCGAGCGGAATATAGACACGATCTTTTTCGGTGTCGCGCGTGACATCCTGCCAGAAGTTCGCAAGCTGCAGCGCAGTACAGGTCTTGTCGGACAGCGCGAGGCGTTCGGGATCGCTGTAGCCGCACAAATAGAGCACGAGCCGACCGACAGGGTTGGCAGAGTTGACACAGTAGGCTTCGATGGCGGCGTAGGTCTGGTAGCGAGGTGTGCTCTGGTCCTGCCGGAAGGCGGTCAGCAGATCACGGAACGGATCGGCAGGAATGCCAAACTGATGCACAGTCTGTTCGAGCGCGACGAAAGCGGGATGGCGCGGCTTGCCCCGATACATCGCGTCGAGCTCGTCCTCCCACCAGTCGAGCAGCACGAGCGATTTTTGCGTGTCGCCGATCTCGTCGCCGAGGTCGTCACTGATCCGGCAGTAGGCGTAGACATTGTAGAAATGCTGGCGCAGGGGCTTCGGGCAGAAAATGCCCGCGACGAGAAAATTCTCGTAGTGGCTTTTGGCGAGCTTTTCACAATACCGCTGCGCTTCCAGAAGAGAATAAGGTTTATCGACCTGGTACGGATGCGGTATCTGGTCGGCGGTCAGGGTCGAGTTACTCACGCGGTCTGCCTCATGTGATCGAGTCATTGGTCGGAAGCAAGCCAGTCATCCTGGCTGTGCCGGTTGTATGCGCATTATACGCGCTGTGAGAAAGCAATGCAAATATGCAGAATCGTATGGAGGGAACGCCTGTGTCCGATGGAAAAAGAGAATCACTCAGCCGCAGGCTTGTAGCGACGGAATTCGGTGCGTCGGGCAGAATGAACATCCCATCCCTCCTTGAAAAATAGCGAAGGAGGAAGAGAGTCCATTTCCTGTTAGATTTTGCCAGGCAGAATAGCAGTTTTGACCGCGCTCTGGCGCCCCTGTGCGAGGTCAGCAAGCACTTGCGGTAGTTCGGATAATGAAGCAGAGTGCTGAATGAATTTTGCTGCCGGCACGGAGCCATCTGAAATGTGCTCGAGTGCATCGCGAATCGTTTTCGGCGTGTGGTGAAAGGCGCCGACGAGCTTCAGCTCCTCGTAATGCATCCGGTGCGTGTCGAGTGCGATGCTCGTCCCTGCAGGACAGCCTCCGAACAGACTGATCGTTGCGGCTTTGCGTCCGAGCCCGATCGCGGTCTCCCAGACGGCAGGTGAGCCTACCGCTTCGATCACTTTGTCCGCCCCACGACCGCCTTCTGTATGCGCATTGAGCGTCGTGATCAGGTCGGCAGAGGCGATTTCGCGCTCATCGAACACTTCCGACGCGCCCAGTTCCGCTGCCAGCGCAAGTCGTTCGGTGCGCCGACCGACTGCCAGCACTCGCGCCCCTGCCAGGGAGCAGAGCCGCACGAAAAGCAGCCCGATCGGGCCCGCTCCCAGCACGATCACGGTTTCGCCTGCCATAACCGGCATCGAAGCCATACCGTGTACTACGCAGGCAAGAGGTTCGGTGAGCGCGGCTTCGGCATCGCTGAGGTGGTCGGGCGTCAGCAGCATATTCTTCGCGACGATGCGGGCGGGAACGGTGATACGCTCGGCGTACGCCCCGTTCAGGAACAGCAAATCTTCGCACAGTTCCGGCAAATCGCGATGGCAATAATAACAGGCGTCGCAGGGGGCAGAGTTGGCGCAGACGACGCGCTGTCCTACTTTCCAGTCCATTACTCCGCTTCCGACAGCTTCGATTGTGCCTGCAAACTCATGCCCGAAAACGGCGGGCGGGCGAATCATCGTCGCATGATAGCCGCGCCGGTAGACTTTGACATCTGTGCCGCAGGTCAGCGCCGCCCCGATACGAACTCGCACTTCGCCCGTCCCGACAGGGGATATGCACATACGCTCAACGCGCACATCCTGGACGCCGTACAGCACCGCCGCCAGCATCGTTTCCGTCGAAGTTTCCGCTTTGTTCATGCCATTCACGTTTTGTAAAGCGGTCACCATGCCTTCGGAATCTGTCACGGCGCTACCATGATTTTCAGGGAGTTTTCGCGTGGATGCGAGGCGTATTCGATTGCAGTGGCAATCTCCTCGAGAGGAAAAGTATGCGAGATCAGATCACGCACATTGATTCTACGGCTGAAAATCAAATCAGCTGCTTCGTCCTGCAGAGTGATGTCGCTGCTGTAGGAGCCGAGCAGCGTCTTCTCCTGCAAACAGATTGCTCCGGCATCGATTTCCAGCGGATCATCGAGCCGCGTCTGCGCGAACAGCAGAGCCCGCCCACCTGGTCGTAAAAGATCGAACGCGGGCGCGACGACTTGAGTGTTCGCGACGGCGATAATCGCGGCGTCCGCACCACGTCCTGCTGAAAGGTTCTGTATCGCGTTACGAACGTCAGCATTGTTCGGGTTCAGCGCAATGTCCGCGCCCAACTTCCGCGCCATTTCGAGACGGTAATCGTAGCGGTCGGTCGCGACAACCCGAGCGCCCGCAAGCTTCGCCAACTGCGTGAAGAGCAGCCCGATCGGTCCCTGTCCGATGATCAGGATCGTGTCGCCTTCCTGTACTGCCGCGTTTCGCATACCTTTCAGACAGGTATTGAGCGGTTCGACGAAACTGGCTTCGGCATCCGAGACACCGTCGGGAATCCCCACGATGCCGCCCGCAGCGCACCAGTCCAGCACACGCACATACTCGGCGAAGCCGCCGCCCGCCGGCTCGAAACCGGCGGTCGCGCCCGTCTTTTTGTAGAGCGGGCACTGTGCGAAGGTTCTGCGCCGGCAGTAGTAGCAGTCTTCGCGGAGACAGGGGACATGGTGATTGACGACGACGCGCTGCCCGACCTGCCACTGTGTCATCCCTGATCCGACAGCAGCGATCGTCCCCGCCGTCTCATGCCCGAAGATACGCGGTGGAGGGACCAGCCCGAGATGCATCTTTTTGAGATCAGTGCCGCAGACGCCACAGACTGCAACGCGCACCAGCGCCTCACCCGGTTCGAGAGTCGGGACCAGCACGTCCTCAATCACGATCTGGTCGATGCCCCGATAGACAGCCGCTCTCATTGTCTTCCCCCAGTTGTCACAACAAATAATTGGAAGTCAGGTACCCCGCGTGAACGCAGGGGGTCTCCTTGCCTTAAATTAAATGAATCCAAAACGGCGCTTTATTCGCACGAAACCCTGACGCTGATTTCTACGTCAAACAGAGTGTAATGCGGGGTTTTAACTCGAATTAGAGTGGAGCAATTGGTTCATTCTCGAGCGTTTACGAAGGAGTTTTTACAATGATGCCTCTCATCTTGCGTCTGCTCGGCGGACGTGCTGTACATAAAGCGGTAGCAAATCATGTCGAAGGAAGCGCGTTCGACCCCAAGCTGGGCTTCGCGATGCTGCGGGACGGGCGCGTTCCTTTCCGATCCAAACTCGGTGCGGTCGGCGCAGCGTGTGCCATAGTCGTTTTGCTGCTGGCAATCGAGTTTCCGCTCGAAGCAATACTGGGCGTCTTCGTTCCAATACTGGGTCTGCCGATAGACGCTTTTGTCGATGGCCTCGAAGCGATAATCGGACCGGTGCTGTTCGCTTCGCTGATACTGCCGCATTTCGCGCCGAAGTGGCTGTCACATCAGATTCGCGCCGAACGCCACGAACTCCTGCGTGACCCCACGCATATCGACGAGGTGGACGATGTGATCGATGTCGAAAGTTATGTGCCGCAGCCACGACGGTATGGTAACAATCGTCCGCAGGAAGCCAATGTTCTGCGCCGCTAATATGCTGCCTGCATATTGAATCGGATTGGACAATTTGTCGGACGGCGCGGAACTTTAGTTCCGCGCCATTTTTGTCGTCTACTTCAGCCCCTACTCATATCCTCATTCTCCTTGCAGCTAGTTCGAGGCACGACAAACCGCCTTTTCAGCAGAGAGGAGAAATGCAGCGTCTCGACCTGAGGTGGAAACGTCCCATAATATCCTCAGGAGCCGCAAAAGCATAAACTCCTGAGCAAATGAATGGGCGCTGCGTATGGAACTAAACAAAGTCTGTAGTGGAGCTGCTTGCTGCGCTCTCTTCCCCTCGGGAGGAAATATATTTACAAACCCTTAATTGTTTCTAAGTCGGCAGCGTGTCACAGTCCCGGGCGCATTTCGTTTTCTATCCCTGTGCGGTGAAAGGATGTTTCCAGCATTCAGCCTACGGCGCTAAAGATGAGTTTCCAGTGCGCCAGGGCAATCGAAGCATCCGGAGCGGAGACGTCCCGCTCTCCCGCCTTCAATAGCCGGAAAATCCGTGTCTGCAGCCGCACCAGCAAGGTGTGGCTGTCAGCAATAAACAGCAATGTACTGCTCGCGAGTGTCTATATCGCAGCGTATAGGCGGAAATGAAACCGGAACTGAACTCAGCTGTTTTAATTCCAGTTTCGATCCAAATTCTTGTTTCGATCCCATTAATGTGGGGTCCCTTCGCGGTGACGACAGGGGCGCTGACGCCATCGAGAATAGCCTCATGGGACAGGGAAATCAGCATAAACTGGTTTCCCTGTCCCCATGTCAACCTTCCTTACACTCCAGACTGACGCATGATTATTTGTTCGCTTGCTGCTATTAGTGCTCGCTTGTTGATATTCACTGCAGTTTCATTCGGGACCCAATTATGCTATCAATCGGGAACCTTCTTTTACTGCCCCCCGTCCTTTTTTCGATAAGAACGCGTGTCGCTGCGAAGTCTACTCAGGCTTCCTGGTGATATCGAGTTCGTTGTTCACTGCCGCCATGCAGCGATAATTCCTGCGGCGCGTCAGTCCATTCTAGCCAACATCTGGCAAATGCACTTGTGGGCATCCACGACGATGCTCAAGGAGAAACCTACGATGGCAGATACGAAACAGGGTCAGCAGAGCGGTACTCAGGGCGATTCGTCGGAGCAGCACGCTGAGGCAGGTCGCAAGGGCGGACAGGGACACCATCAGGCAGCTTCAGACCATGAGTCTGCGGCACATCATCACCGTCAGGCAGCCCACCACGAAGAAGAAGGCGAGCATGAGACCGCGCGTCGTCACTCTTCACGTGCCGCTGAGCACTCTACACGCGCACAGGAGAGCACCCACCGCGCCAATCAGTCGACACATAGCAATGCCAGTAATACGCAGGGCAGCTCGACAGGCAAGCAGGGCGGCTCCTCGGAGCAGCACGCTGAGGCAGGTCGCA
>Ga0123338_10003025_pt1 | contig 15417 bp, 13 predicted proteins | sample grotaG_FD_89793 | JGI IMG/M metagenome (GOLD analysis project Ga0123338, IMG submission 89793) | Glacier valley bacterial and archeal communities from Borup Fiord, Nunavut, Canada, to study Microbial Dark Matter (Phase II) -... | ecosystem: Environmental > Aquatic > Freshwater > Ice > Glacier ...
ACAGCACGGCAGCGCAGACCAGGTCGTTCTTGGTGATCGCGTCGTTGATCTCCGGCGTCAGGTCGCCGGCGTTGCCGATGCAGGTCGTGCATCCGTACGCGGCGACGTTGAAGCCGAGCTTGTCGAGATAGGGCAGGAGACCTGCGTTCGTGAGGTACTCGGTGACGATGCGCGAGCCGGGTGCCAGGGAGGTCTTGATGTGCGGCTTGACCTTGAGGCCGGCCTCGACGGCCTTCTTCGCGAGCAGGCCGGCGGCCATCATCACGCTCGGGTTCGAGGTGTTCGTGCACGACGTGATCGCGGCGATGAGGACGTCGCCGTTGCCGATCGTGAGGTCGGCGTTCGGGTGCAGCTTCGGCTCGGCCTCGCTCAGCGCTGCGGCCAGGGTAGGCTTGTTGGCCGCCATCTCCTCGACGAAGCGCGGCGCGCCCGGCGGCACCGACGGCGTGGTCGGCACCTTGGCAGGCGCTTCGTGGGCACGGGCGTCGGCGGGGCGGGCGTGATGGCGCGTGAGCAGCGCCGCTGCGGGCTGGTTGAAGCCGTTGTCGCTCGGCGACTGGCTGAAGAGCGAGGTGAACTTGCTCTTCACATTGCCGAGCTCAATGCGGTCCTGCGGCCGCTTCGGGCCGGCCAGGCTCGGCGCTACCGTGCCGAGGTCGAGCGATACGGTCTGCGTGTAGTCGATCTGGCCGGCGCGCGGCACGCCGAACAGGCCCTGCGCCTCGAAATAGGCCTGCAGGAATTCGATCTCGCTCTTCGTCCGGCCGGTGCCCACGAAGTACTCGATGGTCTTGCCATCGACCGGAAAGAAGCCCATCGTGGCGCCGTATTCGGGCGCCATGTTGGCGAGCGTGGCGCGGTCGGGCACCGACAGGCCGGCCGTGCCTTCGCCGAAGAACTCGACGAACTTGCCGACCACCTTTTCCTTGCGCAGGATCTCGGTCACCGCCAGCACCAGATCGGTCGCGGTGACGCCTTCACGAAGCCGGCCGCTGAACTCGAAGCCGACGACATCGGGCGTGAGGAAGTAGACCGGCTGGCCGAGCATGGCCGCCTCGGCCTCGATGCCGCCAACGCCCCAGCCGACGACGCCGACACCGTTGATCATCGTCGTGTGGCTGTCGGTGCCGACCAGCGAGTCGGGGTAATAAATGGGAGCGCCGGCCTGGTCGGCCGGCTTGGCCGCCGGCGCGCCTTTCTTGTCGGCCGCCTTCGCCGCTGTCTTGTGGACGCCGCGCGCGAGGTACTCGAGGTTGACCTGGTGGACGATGCCGAAGCCCGGTGGCACGACGCCGAAGGTGTCGAACGCCTGCATGCCCCACTTCATGAACTGGTAGCGCTCGAGATTCCGCTTGAACTCGAGCTTCATGTTGAGGTCGAGTGCCTTGGCGGTGCCGAAGTAGTCGATCATGATCGAGTGGTCGACGACGAGGTCGACCGGCACCAGCGGCTCGATCGACTTGGCGTCCTTGCCCATCGCGTGCGCCACCGTGCGCATGGCGGCGAGGTCGGCGAGCAGCGGCACGCCGGTGAAGTCCTGCAGCACCACGCGGGCCACCACGAACGGGATCTCGTCGAGCCGCGGCGCCTTTGCCTTCCAGCCGGCGACCTCGGCGACGTGCTCCGGCGTCACCTTCTTGCCGTCGCAGTTGCGCAGCACCGACTCGAGGACGATCCGCATCGACACCGGCAGGCGCTTGACGTTGGGGTAGGTCTTGGCGAGCTCGGGCAGCGAGTAGAAGCCGCCGGTCTTGCCGGAGGCCGTCTTGAAGGTCTTGAACGTGTTGGCGAAAGCGTGGGGCATGTCGATTCCAATGTGGCGAAGGTTCAGTTTGCGGCCTGCGGCACGATGATGCGCAGGCCCTTGAAATAGTCGCGGAAAAAGCTGCCGTCGCGAGTGATGAGCGCGTTGCATTGAAGCAGGGCGTGCGCACCGATGAGAAAGTCGGGCACCGAGCGGCGAGCCGAGGAGCGGTTGCCTTCGCTCACCAGGCGCTGCTTGTAGCGCCGCTGCATCTCACCGGCCCTGATCGCGGAGCGCAGCTCGGTCGGCGAGTAATGGATGCCGGCTTCCTCGAGCGTCTCGACGAAGTTGCTGCCGTAGCCCAGACCGGCGCCGACCTCGCTGACGACGATGTCGCAGACGACGACGGGGCCGAGCGCGAGCGCCCGGCGCAGCGCGTCTTCCGCGGCGTCGGCACGCTCGTCGTTGCCGAGCAGGTCGACGATCACCGAGGAATCGACGGAGATCACTTGCGGCGCTTGCGTGGTGCGGTGTCGTCGGGTGGCGGGTAGGGGTCGCCCGGAGTGCGGCCGCGCAACTCGCGCATCACGTCATCGGAGGTCATGCCTTCGGGAAGCTTGAATTTGCCACGCAATCGCGACAGCGCGTCGTCGACGTTCTTGCGCAGGATGATGCGGCCGCCGTCGAGCTCGACCTTGAGCTGCGTGCCCTTGGTCAGGCCGAGCGCATCGCGAACGGCCTTGGGAAGGGTGATCTGACCACGCTCGGCCACCGTCGCTTCCATCGCGGATCCTTCGCTCAGTATGCTCGAATCATACATACCTTCTCATGCATACTCAAGTCAGCATACTCGCGTTATGCAGACATCAGCCGTTCTTCGTCTCGAAGTCACGGAGGTAGGCGACCAGGGCGCGCACGCCCTCGATCGGCATGGCGTTGTAGATCGAGGCGCGCATGCCGCCGACGACTCGGTGGCCCTTGAGATTGAGCAGGCCCGCCGCCTTCGCGCCTTCGAGGAAGGGCGCGTCGAGGTGCGGGTCGGGAAGGTGGAAGGTGACGTTCATGCGCGAGCGGTCGGCTTCGGCGATGAGGCAGCGGTAGAAGCCGCTGGCGTCGAGGGCGGCGTAGAGCAGGTCGGCCTTGGCCTGGTTCAGGGCGGCCATCGCCGTCGGGCCGCCCAGCGCCTTCAGCCACTTGAACACCAGCCCGGCGGTGTAGATCGCGTAGGTCGGCGGCGTGTTGATCATCGAGTCGTTGCCGGCCTGGACGGTGTAGTCGAAGGCGCTGGGCGTGATCGGGAGGGCGCCACCGAGCAGGTCGTCGCGCACGATCACGAGCGTGAGCCCGGCCGGGCCGATGTTCTTCTGGGCGCCGGCGTAAATCAGGCCGTAGCGCGAGACGTCGATGGGGCGCGAGAGGATGTTGGACGACATGTCGGCGACCAGCGGCACGGCGCCGGTCTCCGGCGTCCACTGGAACTCGAGGCCGATGATGGTCTCGTTGGAGCAAACGTGAACGTAGGCGGCTTCGGGGTCGAGTTGCCAGTCGCGCTGTGGCGGGATCGAGGTAAACCCGCCGGCCTCACCGCTGGCCGCGACGTTGACGGTGCAGAAGTGCCCGGCTTCCTCGATGGAGCGCTTCGCCCAGTCGCCGGTGTTCACGTAGTCCGCCCGCGTCTTGCCGCGCAGCAGGTTCATCGGCAGAAAAGCGTTCTGGCCGATCGCGCCGCCCTGCAGGAAGAGCAGCTTGTAGTTCGCGGGCACTGCGAGCAGTTCGCGCAGCAGCGCGTGCGTCTCGTGGTAGATCGACATGAACTCCTTGCCGCGGTGGCTCATCTCCATCACCGACATGCCGGTGCCGTGCCAGTCGAGCAGTTCGTCGGCGGCCTGGCGGAGGACGGGCTCGGGCAGGGCGGCCGGGCCGGGGCTGAAGTTGTAGGGGCGGGTCATCGACGGCATGCAGCAAGTGGACGCGCCATTATCGGCACCCGCCAATGAAAACGCGCCCCTCGAGGCGCGGCGTGCGGCAGGCCGGCGTTGCCGCTACTTCGTTGCAGTCGGTGCGCCGAGAAGGGAATTGTTCGTCGCCGCGTCGGCCACCGCCTTCACCGGCGCCGCCTCCGCTGCCGCCTTGGCGGCCTTAGCCTCGGCGACGAGCTCGCGCTGCTTCGGGCTGACGCAGTCGTCGACGATGCGCTGCGCGGTCTTGACGTTGAGCAGCATCGACTTGGCGGCGATCTGCACCATCAGCGTCTCGCCGCGCACGTCTTCGAGCCGGATTGCGCCCGTCGACGACAGCACCGGCTTCATCAGCCAGTCACGCTTGCCGTGCTTGACGTCGACGTAGGCCGAATGCTTCGCGCTCTGGGTGATGTTGACGGTCTGCGAGAACTCGCAGTCGTAGGCGCCGTAGAAGACGAGTTCGGCGGCCTTGACCTGGTCGGGTGCAGCGTCGGGGACCGGCGCTTCGGCAGGGGCGGCTGACTTCTTGCCCGCTTTCGCGACCGGCTTGGCGACCGCCACCTTGGCAGCGTCGGCAGCGGCAACAGGAGCAGCGGCGAGGCCGCAGGCGAGGGCGATGGCGGCGAGGCGAAGCGACGTGTGTGCAGTCATGGCGTGACCCTGTGGCAGTGGCAGCGCCGGCGATTGTGGTCCCCTGCCAGCGCCTGCGAAGCGGGTTTACCGCCCGTTACGGCAGGCGCGGGCAATGCGTCACGGTCGGCCGTTCAGAGCAGGCCCTTCACGCCGTCCTTCTCCTCCTGCAGTTCCTTCAGGGTGAGGTCGATGCGCTCCTGACTGAAGGCGTCGATGGCGAGACCTTCGACGAGCTTGTATTCGCCGTTCGACGTGGTCACCGGGAATCCGAACATCGTGTCCTTCGGGATGCCGTACTGCCCATCCGAAGGGATGCCCATCGTCACCCACTTGCCGTTCGAGCCGAGCGCCCAGTCGTGCATGTGGTCGATGGCGGCGTTGGCCGCCGACGCGGCCGACGAGAGACCGCGCGCCTCGATGATCGCGGCGCCGCGCTTGCCGACGGTCGGGAGGAAAGTGTCCTTGTTCCAGGTGTCGTCGCCGATCATGGCTTTCACCGGCTGGCCGTCGATGGTGGCGAAGCGGTAGTCGGCGTACATCGTCGGCGAATGGTTGCCCCAGACCGCGAGCTTCTCGATCGACGCCACCGGCTTGCCGGTCTTAGCCGCGATCTGGCTGGCAGCGCGGTTGTGGTCGAGGCGGAGCATCGCGGTGAAGTTCTTCCTCGGCAGGTCGGGCGCGCTCTTCATCGCGATCCAGGCGTTGGTGTTGGCCGGATTGCCGACCACCAGCACCTTGACGTTGCGCGAGGCGACGGCGTTGAGCGCCTTGCCCTGCTCGACGAAGATCTTGCCGTTGATCGAGAGCAGCTCGGAGCGCTCCATGCCCGCCTTGCGCGGCATCGAGCCGACGAGCAGGGCGTAGTCGGCGTCCTTGAAGGCGGTCATCGGGTCGCCGTGGGCCGTCATGCCGGCGAGCAGCGGGAAGGCGCAGTCGTCGATCTCCATCATCACGCCCTTGAGGGCCTTCTGTGGGCCGTCAACCGGCACTTCGAGCAGTTGCAGGATCATGGGCTGGTCCTTGCCGAGCATCTCGCCGGAGGCGATCCGGAACAGCAGGGCATAGCCGATCTGGCCGGCGGCGCCGGTGACCGCGACGCGAACGGGGGGCTTCATCATGTCTTCTCCAGGGTTGACGCAGCGCTGCGCGGTAAAGTCTGCTGCGTTGCAATAAAATCATAAGCTCACCGGCGCACAGGGGTCGCAGCATCGCGATCCGGGCGGGCGAATCCCCAGGAAAAGGTCGGAATGGTCACGTCCCTCAAGGAACAGCCCCTGAAGCGGCAAACGGTCTATCGCAACATCCATATCACCCAGATCGCCTCGTACCGGCTGCCGCCGGCGGGGTGGGTCTCGATCCTGCACCGGGTCAGCGGCGCGGCGATGTTCCTGTTCCTTCCCTTCGCGATCTGGATGTTCGACAGCAGCCTCGGCTCCGAAGGGTCGTACGAGCAGTTCGTCGACGTGTTTCGCAACGGCGCCTTCGGGCTGCCCGGCTGGTTCATCCGGCTCGCCACCTTCGGCTTGCTCTGGGCCTACCTCTTCCATTTCTGCGCCGGCCTTCGCCATCTGTGGATGGACGCGACGCACTCGGTTGGTTTGCAGTTCGGCCGCATCTCGGCGGTCGTGGTGATGGCGCTCAGCACGATCGTCGCCTTCGCTCTCGGCGCCAAGCTCTTCCTCTCTTCTCCTCTTTTCTGATGGCGGACACGATGGCCACCTCGTTTGGATCGCGTCGCATCGTCGTCGGTGCCCACTACGGGCTTCGCGACTGGCTGGCGCAGCGCATCACCTCGGTGATGATGGCGATTTTCACCGTCGCCGTGATCGCCCAGCTGCTCACGCCCGGCGCCCTCGACTACTACAAGTGGTCGGCAATGTTCTCGCGGCAGTGGATGAAGGTGCTCACCTTCGTCACCATCGTGTCGTTGCTCTATCACGTGTGGGTCGGCATGCGCGACATCTGGATGGATTACGTGAAGCCGGTCTCGGTGCGGCTTGCGCTGCAGGTCGCGACGATCGCCTGGCTCGTCGGCTGCGCCGGCTGGGCCATCCAGGTCCTGTGGAGGCTGTGATGGACGGCCCCGCGATCCTCCATTCCTCGGTGCCGACGCGCCGCTTCGACGTCGTCATCGTCGGTGCCGGCGGCTCCGGCATGCGCGCGGCGCTGCAGCTGTCGCGCGCCGGCCTCAACGTCGCCGTGCTGTCGAAGGTGTTCCCGACCCGCTCGCACACCGTCGCAGCGCAGGGCGGCATCGGCGCCTCGCTCGGCAACATGAGCGAGGACAACTGGCACTACCACTTCTACGACACCGTCAAGGGCAGCGACTGGCTCGGCGACCAGGACGCCATCGAGTTCATGTGCCGGGAAGCCCCGAACGTCGTTTACGAGCTCGAGCACTTCGGGATGCCGTTCGACCGCAACCCCGACGGCACCATCTACCAGCGCCCGTTTGGCGGCCACACCGCCAACTACGGCGAGAAGCCCGTGCAGCGTGCCTGTGCTGCCGCCGACCGCACCGGCCACGCGATGCTGCACACGCTGTATCAGCAGAACGTCAAGGCGCGGACCAACTTCTTCGTCGAGTGGATGGCGCTCGACTTGATTCGCGACAGCGAAGGCGCCGTGGTCGGCGTGACCGCGCTCGAGATGGAGACCGGCGAGCTGCACGTGCTGCAGGCCAAGGCGGTGATGCTGGCCACCGGCGGCGCAGGTCGCATCTTCGCCGCGTCCACCAACGCCTTCATCAACACCGGCGACGGCCTCGGCATGGCGGCGCGGGCAGGCTTCCCACTCGAGGACATGGAATTCTGGCAGTTCCATCCGACCGGCGTCTACGGCGCCGGCGTGCTGCTCACCGAAGGCTGCCGCGGCGAGGGCGCGATCCTTCGCAACAGCGACGGCGAGCGCTTCATGGAGCGCTACGCTCCGACGCTGAAGGACCTGGCGCCGCGCGACTTCGTGTCGCGCAGCATGGACCAGGAAATTAAGGAAGGCCGCGGCTGCGGTCCGAACAAGGACTACATCCACCTCGACATGACGCACATCGGCGTCGCCGACATCATGAAGCGGCTGCCGAGCGTCTACGAGATCGGCCACAACTTCGCCAACGTCGACATCACGAAGGAGCCGATCCCGGTCGTGCCGACCATCCACTACCAGATGGGCGGGGTGCCGACCAACGTCTTCGGCCAGGTCGTGGTGCCGAAGGGCGGCGATCCCAAGACGGTGGTGCCTGGGCTCTATGCAGTGGGCGAGTGTTCCTGCGTGAGCGTGCACGGCGCGAACCGGCTCGGTACCAACTCGCTGCTCGACCTGCTGGTGTTCGGTCGTGCCGCCGGCAACCACATCGTCGCCAGCAACCTGCAGTCGCAAGGTCACCGAGCGCTGCCGGCAGGCGCCCACGACGCGACCGCCGCGCGCCTGGCCCGCCTCGACGCCAGCACCGGCGGCGAGTACTCGCAGGCGATCGCGAACGACCTGCGCAAGAGCATGCAGCAGCATGCCAGCGTCTTTCGCACCCAGAAGATGATGGACGAAGGCGTCGTCGAGGTGAAGGCGATCGGGGCGCGGGCGGCCGCCATGCACCTGGCCGACAAGTCGAAGATCTTCAACACCGCACGCGTCGAGGCGCTGGAGGTCGACAACCTGATGGACTCGGCTCTGGCGACGATGATCTCCGCGGCGGCCCGACACGAGTGCCGCGGGGCCCATTCGGTGGCCGACTACGACCGGCCCGACACCGACCCCCAGTTTCCGAACGGCCGCAACGACGCCGAGTGGATGAAGCACACGCTCTGGTTCCGTGAAGGCAACCGGCTCGACTACAAGCCGGTGAACCTGCAGCCGCAGACGGTTGCCTCGATCCCGCCGGCGATCCGCACGTTCTGATCGCGATGCAGCGAAAGAAGACATGACCCAGCGCACGTTCAAGATCTATCGCTATGACCCCGAGAGCGGCGCCGCGCCGTCGATGCAGACCCTGCAGGTCGAGCTCGACGGCAGCGAGCGGATGCTGCTCGACGCGCTCATGAAGCTGAAGGAGCTCGACCCGTCCCTCAGCTTCCGTCGCTCTTGCCGCGAAGGCGTATGCGGGTCCGACGCCATGAACATCAACGGCAAGAACGGCCTCGCGTGCCTGACAAACATGCGCACGCTGCCGGGCGTAGTCACGCTGAAGCCGCTGCCCGGCTTGCCGGTGGTCCGCGACCTCATCGTCGACATGACGCAGTTTTTCAAGCAGTACCACTCGATCAAGCCGTACCTCGTCAACGACGAGCGGCCGCCCGAGAAGGAGCGCCTGCAGTCGCCCGAGGAGCGCGACGAGCTCAACGGGCTCTACGAATGCATCCTCTGTGCGAGCTGCTCCACGGCGTGCCCCAGCTTCTGGTGGAACCCCGACAAGTTCGTCGGCCCGGCCGGGCTGCTGCAGGCCTACCGCTTCATCGCCGACAGCCGCGACGAAGCGACCAGCGAGCGGCTCGACAACCTCGAGGATCCGTACCGCCTGTTCCGCTGCCACACGATCATGAATTGCGTCGACGTCTGTCCCAAGGGGCTGAATCCGACCAAGGCCATCGGCAAGATCAAGGAGCTGATGGTGAGGCGAGCGGTGTGACATCTCCCGATGCCGCGATCTCTGCTGCCGCCCTCAGCAAGCTGCGCTGGCGCTGCCGTCGCGGCATGCTGGAGAACGACCTCCTCATCGAGCGCTTCCTGAACCGCCGCGCCGTCGTGACCCAGGCCGAATCGACCGGGCTCTATGCGTTGATGGAGCTCGCCGACAACGACCTGCTCGATCTTTTTCTCGGCCGCCAGAAGCCGACCGCGCATCTCGACAGGCCCGAGGTTCGTCAGGTGCTCGAGGCCGTCAGGGTGCCCGGAGCAACGCCCCCTCGTCCTTCGTCTTCCGTTCCTTTTTCGAGGACTTCGCCATGACCCCGTCCGACGCCAAAGCCACTCTCTCGTTCTCCGACGGCAGCCCGAGCATGGAGTTGCCGATCTACAAAGGCACGATCGGCCCCGACGTCATCGACATCCGAAAGCTCTACGGCCAGACCGGCAAGTTCACCTACGACCCGGGCTTCCTGTCGACGGCGTCGTGCAACTCGACGATCACCTACATCGACGGCGACAAGGGCGAGCTGCTCTACCGCGGCTACCCCATCGAGCAGCTGGCGACCCAGTGCGACTACCTCGAGACCTGCTATCTGCTGCTGAAGGGCGAGCTGCCGACGCCGGCGCAGAAGGTGGAGTTCACTCACCTCGTGACCCATCACACGATGGTCAACGAGCAGATGCAGTTCTTCCTGCGCGGCTTTCGCCGCGATGCCCACCCGATGGCCATCATGACCGGGCTGGTCGGCGGGCTCTCGGCTTTCTATCACGACAGCACCGACATCAACAACCCGGTGCACCGCGAGATCTCGGCCATCCGCCTCATCGCCAAGATGCCGACGCTGGTGTCGATGGCCTACAAGTACACCATCGGTCAGCCCTACATCTACCCGAAGAACGACCTGTCGTACGCCGGCAACTTCATGCGCATGATGTTCGCCACGCCGTGCGAGGACTACACGCCGAACGAGGTGCTGGTGCGGGCGATGGACCGCATCTTCATCCTCCACGCCGATCACGAGCAGAACGCGTCGACGTCGACGGTGCGGCTGTGCGGATCGTCGGGCACCAACCCGTTCGCGGCCATCGCGGCCGGCGTCGCCTGCCTGTGGGGTCCCGCCCACGGAGGCGCCAACGAGGCCGCGCTCAACATGCTCGAAGACGTGCAGAAGATGGGCGGCGTCGAGAAGATCGGCGAGTTCGTGAAGCAGGTCAAGGACAAGAACTCGGGCATCAAGCTGATGGGCTTCGGCCACCGGGTCTACAAGAACTACGACCCGCGCGCCAAGCTGATGCGCGAGACCTGCCACGAGGTGCTCGACGCGCTCGGCCTGCACGACGACCCGATCTTCAAGCTGGCGATGGCGCTCGAGAAGATCGCCCTCGAAGACGAGTACTTCGTGGCGCGCAAGCTCTACCCGAACGTCGACTTCTACTCGGGCATCGTGCAGCGCGCGATCGGCATTCCGGTCAGCCTGTTCACGGCGATCTTCGCGCTCGCGCGCACCGTCGGCTGGATCGCGCAGCTGAACGAGATGATCGGCGACCCGGAATACAAGATCGGTCGGCCGCGCCAGCTGTACACCGGGACGAAGTCGAGAAACATGGCGACCTGACGATGGTCGCGGCGTCGCTTCCGGAAGCCGACGTATCTATGCGGACCCGGTGGAGGTAGGGGGCCACCCGAATTAACGCGAGTGCCGGAATCCTTCACACTCGCGAAAACGAGTCTCGAGACGGAGGGTAAGCCATCAGCGCGCAGTGGGAGATGTGCGCCGTGGCTGCTGGCCCGTTTCTTGTATTAGGCGAGGGTCATGCGGCCAGCCTCATGTCGAGCTGGCAAAAATCGGGAGATCGACTTGATTAGAAAATCCTGGCTTGTTCAAATGGCGGCGTCGTTCGCGATGGCTTCCATCTTCGCCGCGGCGCCCGCTGGCGCCGCGTCCATCGTTACCAACGGCGGATTCGAGGCCGGAAGCTTCGCTGGCTGGGCGCTGACCGGAGACAACAGCTTCTCGTCAGTCTCGTCGAGCACGCCGGTGCCGCAAACAGGTCTGTACGGAGCGTCCTTCGGACCTTTCGAGACGACCGGTGGCATCAGGCAGACCTTGGCCACGTCGGCAGGCACGACCTACATCCTCGACTTCTGGCTGCAGGCCGAGGCGGACGTGCTGGGCTCGTTCGCTCCCAACTCGTTCCTGGCCACTTGGAACGGAACAACAGTGACGAGCTTCCTCAATTCCTCCCCATTCAATTACGCGCACCTTGTATTCAGTGTGACAGCGACGTCGGCGTCGACCGCGCTGGGATTCGTGTTCAGGAATGACCCCGGGTTCTGGGATCTCGACAACGTTTCGGTGACAGCGGTCGTTCCAGAGCCGGAAACCTGGGCGCTGATGGGTCTCGGCCTGGCCCTCCTGTCGCTGCGACGTCGGAGCGTCTCGGCGCGTCGGTAGGCAGGGGCTTCATCCGGCGGGCCGGCATGCGCTGATCTCGTCTACGGCAAGGCGGTCGCTCGTTTGCGGCAACAGCAACGAATCGAGAAGAACATGACATCGCATCTTCGAAATAGCTTCGTCGTCGCAGCAGTCTCGGCGCTCGGCATGACCCTGGGCGGTCAGGCCGCAGCGCAGGCCGACATTCAGGAAGTCACTGGCAATAGCGCCGCCACGCCGGTCGGTCCGCACTCGACAAACAGCGCCCCGGTCCAGGTCGTCGTCATCCTTCGCGGCGATCCAGTGGCCGTCGTGCAGAAGAACCTGGGCCGAAAGCTGTCGCGCTCCGAACGAGAGTCGGTCATCGCCCAGCGCCATGCGGAACATTTGGGCGCCAGACAGGAGATCGAGCGTCGGGGCGGCAAGGTGCTCGCGCATTTCCAGAGTGCGCTCAACGGCATGAAGATCGAGATCTCTCGCCGCCAGTTGGCTTATCTTCGCTCGATACCCGGCGTGATCGACGTGCAGCCGGTCGGCAACTACGAGCGCAACAACGCCACCAGCGTGCCCTTGATCGGCGCCCCACTGGCTTGGCAGCTTCCCGGCCGATTCCAGGGCCAGGGCGTCAAGATCGCCGTGATTGACAGCGGCATCGATTACACCCATGCCGATTTCGGCGGCCCGGGCACCATCGCTGCCTACCAAGCCGCGTTTGCAGCCAATACGTTGCCGGCAAACCCAGCCCTGTTCGGCCCGGGAGCACCCAAGGTCAAAGGCGGAACCGATCTGGTCGGCGATGCCTACACGGGCGGCAATACCCCGGTTCCGGATTCCAACCCGCTCGACTGCCCCAGCACCAGCGGCAATGTCGGCCATGGCACGCACGTGGCAGGCACCGCGACCGGCTTCGGCGTCACGGCAGACGGCACCACCTATTCGGGGCCGTATAACGCAGCGGCCTACACGCCGGGCGCGTTCAGGATCGGCCCGGGCGTCGCACCGATGGCGGACCTGTATGCGGTCCGTGTCTTCGGTTGCGCCGGCTCGACCAACGTCGTCAACGAGGCTATCGACTGGGCGGTCGCTCACGGCATGGACGTGATCAGCATGTCGCTCGGGTCGAACTTCGGCAATGTCGGAAACCTCAGCGGCGGCAGCCTCGCAGAGGGCACTGCTGTCGCCAACGCTGTTGCCGCCGGCATCGTCGTCGTCGCCGCCTCCGGCAACGCCGGACCGACGCCCTACATCACCAGCGCGCCGGCAGTGTTCCCGGGCGCCATCTCCGTCGCTGCGACCGACGCGCTGGCGGGACTTCCCGTCGCCACGCTCAAGCTCAGCAGTGGCCCGACGCTCACCGTGCAGAACTCCAACAGCGGGTTGTTTGCCAACGGCAGCAACTGGCCGATCGTCGTGCTTCGCAACCCCAACGGCACCGTGTCGCTGGGCTGCAGCCCAAGCGAATACGACAAGACCCGGAACGGCGGCATCGACATCACCGGCAAGCTGGTGGTTACGGTGCGCGGCACTTGCGCACGCACATTCCGTCCCGGTGCGGCGCAGCATTTTGGTGCCGCAGCCGCGGCGATGATCGATACGTCGGCATCGTCCTACCCGCCGTACGAGGGCCCGATCCCGGGCGGTGCGCCTGATCCCGCCTCCGGCAACATCTACGAGCCGGTGACGATCCCGTTCTTTGGCGTCCTGGCCGCAGACGCCGTTGCGCTGACCGGCGGAACGGCGGGCTCGAACCCGCCCGCGCCGGCGAGCGCAGTTGCGAACAACGCCGGTTCGATCGCGAACTCCGGGTTCGCTCGAGTGGCCAGCTTTTCGTCGGCTGGCCCTCGCATCGGCGACAGCGTGTTGCGGCCAGGAGTCACGGCTCCGGGCGTCTCGACGGTGTCCGCGGCGTCGGGCACCGGCAATGCGTTCTCCATCCTGTCCGGAACTTCGATGGCGACGCCGCACATCGCTGGCGTCGCGGCGCTGGTCAAGCAGGCCCACCCGACTTGGTCGGTGGCCGACCTGCGCGCAGCCATCGTCCAGACAGCGTCACCCGGTTTGATGCCCGACTACTCGCCACGCAACGAAGGCTCCGGCCTCACCCAGGCGTTGTCCGCGGTCAGTACCCAGGCAGTCGTTCGCACCCCCGACGAGAGCCTGTCGTTCGGGTATGCGGATCTGCTCGCCGACTTCACTGCCACCAAGCAGGTCACTCTTCACAACGCCGGTCCGAAAGCGGTGCAGTTCAACGTCTCGATCGTCAAGAGCGTCGGCCCAGCCGCCGTCAATGTGACAGTGCCGACGTCGGTCATCGTCGCCGGCAACGGCGATGCGCAGTTCCCGGTAACCCTGAGCGTGCCAGCCAGCGCTGGCACAGGAGGAACTTCGTTCCAGGACATCGGCGGCTACGTTCAGCTCACGCCTTCCAACTCGCGGCTGAACGGCAACGTCGCGCTCGCGGTGCCGTACTACCTCGTCACGCATGGTCGATCCAACGTGTCGGGGACGCTTGCTTCCGGTGCCTTGAACCTCACCAATGCCGGTAGTGCGCTGGCGAGCACCACGCCGGGTCTCTGGATCTGGGGTTTGCACCAGCCGGTGCCGCAAGGGGTGGCCCAAGCGGATGTACGCGCAGTGGGCACGCTGCTGTCGGGAACGAACGTGTTCTTCGCACTCAACACTCACAACCGCACGTCCACCGCCCTTGCATTCCAGGAAATCGATATCTGCATCGACACCAGCGGCGGTCCGGGATTCACACCGAACAAGATCCTGATCGGTATCAACCAGTCCGCGCTCAGTTCGACCGGGTCGGTCGCGACGTACTCGACGGCTCTGTTCCCTACCGACGCGAACTGCAACATCACCGGTGGAGGCACGATCTTGTTCAACATCACGCAGCCGACCGACAACTCGATCCTGCAGCTGGCGGTTCCGAGAGCCGGCACCACGGCGACGAACGGGCTGGGACTGACGGCCGTCAACCCACGGTTCAAGTACCAGGTCTCGTACTTCGGGACCGATGGCCTGGGGACGCAGATGCCTGGCACGGGCGCACTCAACGCATTCACACCGGCGCTGAACTTCGGCAACAACGGCGCATTGCCTGCCAACGGGTCACGGGCCGTGACGATTACGCCGACGCCGGGTGAGCCCGCGCTTACGCCGTACCTCGGCTTGATGGTGACGGCGCCTGACAATGTCTCCGGTGCAAGCCAGGGATTGCTGTTCACGCTGCCATAGCCCGGACGATCGCTGGGAATGCCTCAACCGGCCCGCCGATGGGAATCGTCGGGCCAATGCGGTTCGGCGGCCGGCGTGTTGCTAGCTCGAGCATCGATTGCCTTTCGGACGCGGCAATAGAATGCCTGACGACTGAATTCGCGCCGAGGCGCTCATGGCTCGCACTCTTTACGACAAGATCTGGGATGACCACGTCGTCCGCTCCGAAGACGACGGCACGGCGCTGCTCTACATCGACCGCCATCTCGTCCACGAGGTGACGAGCCCGCAGGCCTTCGAAGGCATCGAGCAGGCGGGCCGCAAGGTCTGGCGGCTGTCGGCGAACCTCGCTGTCAGCGACCACAACGTGCCGACCACGGACCGCTCGCACGGCATCGCCGACCCGATCTCGAAGCTGCAGGTCGACACCCTCGACGCCAACTGCGACCGCCATGGCGTGACCCAGTTCAAGATGAACGACCTTCGCCAGGGCATCGTCCACGTGATCGGCCCCGAGCAGGGCGCGACCCTGCCGGGCATGACGGTCGTTTGCGGCGACTCGCACACCTCGACGCACGGTGCCTTCGGCGCGCTCGCCCACGGCATCGGCACCAGCGAGGTCGAGCACGTGCTGGCGACGCAGACGCTGCTGGCCGGAAAGGCGAAGAACATGCTGGTGCGCGTCGACGGCAGGCTCGGCCTCGGCTGCACCGCCAAGGACATCGTGCTCGCCGTCATCGGCAAGATCGGCACGGCAGGCGGCACCGGCTACACGATCGAGTTCGCCGGCGCGGCGATCCGCGCC
>Ga0123338_10003026_pt1 | contig 15413 bp, 9 predicted proteins | sample grotaG_FD_89793 | JGI IMG/M metagenome (GOLD analysis project Ga0123338, IMG submission 89793) | Glacier valley bacterial and archeal communities from Borup Fiord, Nunavut, Canada, to study Microbial Dark Matter (Phase II) -... | ecosystem: Environmental > Aquatic > Freshwater > Ice > Glacier ...
CGCCTACTCACAACTCGCCGAGATTGAGGGCAATCGGCTGCAAGTGGCGACCGCACTTCGCTATGCTCGAGAGGCACAACGAATGCAACTGGAGTTGACCGCGCTCGACCCCGGCAGCAGTTCTTCGCAAAACAATCTGCGCGTAGGTTTCTACCAGATTGCCATTGGACTGTATTCGCTGGGTCGCATTGATGAGGCTTGGCAACAATATTTGCTGACCCTTGAGGTCGGCCCTGATGAGCGTGTCAATGGTTTTAGCGCGCAAAATCTGCTTTCTTTTCACGCGAATTCAGCGACCTTAGCCGCCAGCCGGGGCGACATGAATCGCGCCCAGCTCGACTTGGCCGCCTCCGAGCGTTATTTTTCGGTGCTGAAGATTGCGAATGCCTCGCTGCGCGGACGCGTCGATGGCCGCGGTCGTATTGAACTGGCGCGCGGGAAGATTGCGCAGATGACGGGTGGCGATTTCAAGGCCGCGCGCACCGCTATTGAGAACTCCATCGCTGAGCGCCTCGGCGTCTTTGGTGACAAGCCGCCAGGCGGAGCCATCGGATTGTTTGCCAACCCACACATGGTGGCGGCAGAGTTATCGCTCTTGCTGAATGAGGCGAGCGTGGCCGAAGCACATCTGCGCAAGGCGTTAACCTACTGGCAGATGAACGATTCCCCATCGCTGAACGAACAGTCCTCAATCAACGATACGCGTGCGTTGCTTGCCGTTGCCTTGTCGCGCCAAGCCAAGTTTGATGAAGCGGTGAAGGCTGTCGCGCCTACGCTCGCGTTCTATAAATTGCCGGTATTGCAAAAAACCGATGACGAAACGATAAAGATTTTTCACTCACGCGTGCTTTATGCCGCCGCACTGGCCAATACGCCCAACCCCGCCGAGAAAGCCCGCTATCTCAATGAAGCTGCGCAACGCTTCGATGCCGCCCCGACTGCGCTCAAGCGCCTGAAGCAATTTGCGATGATTCGGGAGGCAATTGCGGCGGAGGCGGCGAAGCGATAGACAAGCACAAGCGCTGGCGCAGCTTTGCCGTGATCGGCGAGGAAATTGCGCGGGTGATGGCGAAGTAGATCTGCTGGTTGCGCTGGCTTCATTAAGTCCAACACTGTCGATTTGTTGATTGACGTTGGGCTCGATGAGACCAGTCCAACCTACAAAACTGCGTTCAGCTGGCCTTGAAGTCTGGTTCGATCAATCCGAGCTGCACGGCGTGAGATGCTTCGATTCATAAATAAATTAAAGCGTGCGCGCGAGCCGCCGCTCTTAAAAGATGCAACGCGACAAATAGACCGTATGGCTTCCAAAAACCAATTTCTCAGATTGGCGGATATGCTAATATAGTCAGAACTCTAACCAGTAATATCGAGGTGATAAAAATGCATACATGGCCTGTTCAAGACGCAAAGGCGCGATTCAGCGAGATGCTCGATACCAGTCTCGCCGAAGGCCCGCAGGTGGTGACCAAGCACGGTAAAGCTACCGCTGTACTGGTACCGATTCGGCAATGGGATGCATTGCAATCCGCCAATAAACGCACGCTCAAACAACTGCTGCTCGATAACACCGTTGTCGCAGCCATTCCCGTGCCGCCGCGTGGTGGTTTGAAGCTCCGCAAAATCTAACCCGTACCTAGCCTACATATTCGATGTTTCTACTCGACACCAACATCGTCTCCGAATCGCGCAAGCCCAAACCGCACGGCGGCGTGATGAAGTGGCTTGCCGCACAGGAAGCGTCCGCACTCTACATCTCGGCGATGACCGTCGGCGAGTTGCAACGTGGCATTGAATTGACCCGTGCGCAGGATGCGCCGAAGGCACGCGACATCGAAGTGTGGCTGGAGCAAGTGATGGCCAGCGGGCAGGTGTTGGCGATGGATGCTGCTGTGTGCCGCGAGTGGGCGCGGTTGATGCATGGACGTTCCAACACGTTGATTGAAGATGCGTTCATCGCCGCCACTGCACTGGTGCATCGCCTGACCGTCGCCACCCGCAACGTACGCGATTTCAAAGCGCTGGGTGTAGCGAGCATCAACCCGTTCGAGCAGACTCGATAAGCATGTCGTGACCCAAGCCATCTTCCTCTCCTATGCCTCGCAAGATGCCGATACCGCACGTCGCATTTGTGATGCGCTGCGCGGCTCGGGCTTGGAAGTGTGGTTCGATCAATCGGAGTTGCGTGGTGGCGATGCGTGGGACGCTTCCATTCGCAAACAAATCAAAGAATGTTCGCTGTTTGTGCCGATCATTTCCAACAACACCCAACAACGCGAAGAAGGTTACTTTCGGTTGGAGTGGAAATTGGCGGTAGATCGCTCGCATCTGATGGCTGATAACAAAGCGTTCTTTGTACCCGTGATGTTGGGCGATGTAGGCGAGGCTGCCGCATCGGTGCCGGACAAGTTTCGCGAGCGGCAATGGTCGCGTCTAAATGATGACGCAACAATTGCCGTTTTCGCGGCGCGGTTAGTCAAACTCCTTGCGGGAAGCGGCATTTCAGGCAAAAGTGCCCCAGAAACCCCGCCAAATGGCGCTGAATGTATCGTTGACGCTGTAGCTGGGGCAAAGCGACGCGTGCCCACCGATCAACCGTCTGAGCGGCGGAATGCGTCGCGTCAGGCATCGCGTGAGGCTCCGCGTGGGCAGGTGAAGCGTTGTCCACCCGACGACACTCCTTCCATCGCTGTCTTAGCCTTCGCCAACCGCAGCGCGAGCGCCGACGATGAATATTTTTCCGATGGATTGGCTGATGAACTCCTCAACGTGCTTGCCAAAATAAAAGGTCTCCGCGTCGCTGCACGCACCTCCGCATTTTCATTCAAGGGAAAGAACGACGACATCGCCACTATCGGCCAAAAGCTTAACGTCGCCACCGTGCTCGAAGGCAGCGTGCGCAAATCCGGCAATCGCGTGCGCATCTCGGTGCAACTCATTAAAGTCAACGATGGCTTTCAGCTATGGGGCGAGACCTACGACCGCGCGCTCGATGATATTTTTGCGGTGCAAGATGAAATCGCGCAAGCCGTGGTAACAGAACTTCGCGCCGCGTTGCTGGGTAAGGACGCAGCGACCTCGGGCGCATCGGTTGCCGCAGAGATTCAGGTCAGCACCCGTTCGCGCAGCGATAACCCCGAAGCGCAGCGCTTGATTTTGCAAGCGAGGTTTTACCGACAAAAGCGCCGACCTGCCGACATTAAGCGCTCGATCGCGTTTTCTGAAGAAGCCGTTGCACTTGATCCGCAATATGCCGAAGCCCACGCGAGTCTGGCATTTGCATTGCAGTTGATGTCGGTATACGGTGCCTTGCAAACCAGTGATGTCAGTACCGTGAAATCGTACCTGCGCCGCACGCGCGCGGCGGCCGTTGCCGCACTCACCCTTGATCAGACGCTGGCGTTGCCGCACATCATATTGTCGTGGCTTGATGGTATTGGCGAGCATGATCAGGTAGCAGCCATGCGTGAAGCGAAATTGGCGCAAGCACTGGCACCCAATGATGCCGAAGCGCTGCGCACGCTCGGCAATCGGTTAATGGAGAACGGACAGTTTTCTGAAGCCGAGGCCATGCTCGCACGCGCCGCGCAGTTGGACCCACTATCGATTACATTACGCAGCAATTATTCCGTGCTAGCGCAATTTAGCGGTAAGCCACAGGAAGCGCTACATCGTATTCGTGAGGCCATTGCCATTGATGAATCCTATTGGATCGCGCACTGGCAATTAAGCAGCGTGTTGAGTGAGCTGGGCGAATACGCCGAGGCGGCAGAAGCGACTGCGCAATCGTGCGCGCTGCGTGGTGAGCACGAACGCGCAAGCGTCTTCCGCGAGCAGTTCGCCGCAGGCGGGTGGCAGGCGTACCTGGCCGCCGTCATCGAAGCACCTCGGTATCTAGCCACCCCCATTCAAATCGCGAGGGCCCAGGTCAAACTGGGCCTGATAGATGACGCCTTCGCGACCCTCAACACCATGGTTGATGATTACGATCAACATACACTTTGGCTCAAGCACGGGTCCGGACTTGCACCGTTGCGTGATGATCCGCGCTACACGGTACTGTTGAAACGCGCGGGGTTTATTTAAATGACCCAAGCTATCTTTCTCTCCTATGCTTCGCAAGATGCCGATGCCGCACGCCGCATTTGCGACACATTACGCGCAGCCGGATTGGAAGTCTGGTTCGATCAATCCGAGTTGCGTGGCGGCGACGCGTGGGATGCGTCGATTCGCAAGCAGATCAAAGAATGTGCGCTGTTTGTGCCGATGATTTCCAGCAGCACCAATGCGCGCGCCGAGGGCTACTTCCGGCTGGAGTGGAAGCTCGCCGTGGATCGCTCGCACTTGATGGCGGATGACCAGCCGTTTTTTCTGCCCGTCATTCTCGATGATTCATTGGAACCTGCCGCGCGCGTGCCGGATAAATTTCGCGAGCGGCAATGGTCGCGATTGAATGATGAAGAAACCATCGCTGCGTTTGCAGCGCGAGCGAGCAAACTCCTTGCTGGTAGGGCGTCTCCGAGCAAAAGTGCTTCAAACGGCACGCCAGTGCTTGCGTCTTTGCCGATAGGGCAATCATTGCTGCACAAATCGGACGAAGGCTTTTGGGTCGGGGTGTTGCCCTTCAAATATCGCGGCAGCAACGCGGATTTGGCTGCGCTCGCGGAGGGGCTTTACGAAGATATCGTGACCGGACTGTCGCGCTTTTCCTATGTGCGTGTGATCGCGCGTAGTGCCACCTCGCCATTTACCGGTGACATGCCAGACGTGCGCGCGGTCGGCAAGGAGCTCGGTGCACGCTATCTGATGGACGGGATGGTGCGCCAATCGGGCGCGGCCCTGCGCGTGGCCGTACAACTGATCGATGTCGAGTCAGGTGCCAATCTCTGGGCAGAAACCTACAACCGCGCGTTCGCCACGGACGATATTTTTGCCTTGCAAGATGATCTTGTTCCCCGCATCGTGTCCACGATAGCCGATGCCTACGGCGTGCTGCCGCGTAGCATGAGCAATGCGCTGCGTAATCGGGCCATAGACCGGATGACACCCTACGAGGCGTTGATTCGCAGCTTCGGCCATTACGAGCGAGTGGCACCGGAAGAACACGCGGTGGTGCGTGATTGTCTGGAGCGCGCCGTCGCGATGGCACCAACCAATTCAGATTGCCTCGCCGCACTGGCGATGATCTACGCCCACGAATATGGTTTCGGCTTGAACCCGCGACCCGATTCGCTGACCCGCGCGCTCGATGCCGCAACCCGAGCGGTAGAGTTTGGACCCGCCAATCACACCGCATTCAATGCATTGGCAATGATTCAGCATTACCGCAAGGAGTTCCAGGCATCCCGGCATGCAGCTGACCGCGCGATGACACTAAACCCCATGGATGCCAGTACCAACGCGAGAATGGGCCTCGTGATTGCCTACGCGGGCGACTGGGAGACAGGTTGCGCCATCATCGAACGCGCTCGGCAACTCAATCCGAATCATGCCGATTGGTACTGGGCACCGCTGTGCATTAACGCCTATCGGCAGCGCGATTATCGCGGCGCACTCACCATCGCACGAAATATCAAAAAGTCGGGCTACTACAACATTGACGCGCTGGTCGTGGCAAGCTATGGGCAGCTCGGGGAACAAGAGGCTGCGTCCAAGGCATTGCATGATCTTACGACGTTAAGACCTGAATTTCCCGCCAACGCACGCGAGCAGTTTAGCGCCAGAGGGCTGGCCGATGAACTCGTCGAACACGTCATTGAAGGATTACGCAAAGGGGGAATGGACACCCTAGACGAAAGTGCAATTCTCCGGCAGTCAACAGCGCCGAGTGGTGCCGCCGTGATCGATACTGCCAATGCCCGCGCGTCCATCGCCGTACTCGCCTTCGCCAACCGCAGCGCGAGTGCCGATGATGAATATTTCTCCGATGGCTTAGCCGATGAACTTCTGAACGTACTCGCCAAGATCAAGGGCTTGCGCGTCGCCGCACGCACCTCCGCGTTTTCATTCAAAGGCAAGTCGGACGACATCGCGACCATTGGCCAAAAATTAAACGTCGCCACCGTCCTCGAAGGCAGCGTGCGCAAGAGCGGCAACCGCGTGCGGATTTCGGTGCAGCTCATCAAAGTCGATGACGGCTTTCAGCTCTGGAGCGAGACCTACGACCGCACTTTGGACGACATCTTTGCGGTGCAAGACGACATCGCACAATCGGTGGTGAAAGAGTTGCGCACCACATTGCTAGGTGAAAGCCCCGCACCGCAGGAAAAGATCGCCGCCGAAATTGCCCGTGCCGCCAGTGATCGCAGTGAAAACAGCGAGGCGCAGCGCCTGTTTTTGCAGGGCCGCTATCTGCTCGGCCGCAAGTCCGAAGCCGAACTCATGCGCAGCATCGACTATTTCAAACAAGCTGTCCTGCTCGACCCGCACTTCGCGCTCGCATGGGCGTGGCTCGCGCAGGCATACTGCGACGCCGGGGGCTGGGGCACGTCGCCCTTGCATGAGGCGTATGCCAGTGCAGATGCGGCTGCCAGCCAGGCACTAGCGTTAGCACCCGACCTGGTGCAAGCGCATACGGCAATGGCTTCTTTTCAAATTGGCTACCAATGGGACTGGGCGAGCGCTAAGGCGACCATCAAGCGCGCGCTGCAATTAGCACCAGACAACGCCGAGGTGTTGACGGTGGCCACCAAGCTTGCGTTTTGCTTGAACCGACTGGTGGAGGCTGGAACGTATGGCTTGCACGCAATAGCAGTCGATCCTTTGAACGCTGGCAGCTATCGCATGTTGGCGATGGTAGGTTTTGCGGCGGGCAAATTTGACGATGCTGTTTTGCACATGCGCCATTCGCTGGCACTTGCTCCAGAGGCGGTTGCGTCGCGTCATGTCATGTCGAACATTCTGGCAGCACTTGGTCGCTTTGATGAAGCGCTAGCCGAGGCAATGTTGGAAAAAGCCGAGTGGGCGCGGTTGACGAGCTTGACCAGCATTAATTGGGCGATCAATACGGTCGCTAGTCGCGCAGAAAGCGATGCTGCGTTAGCGCAACTGATAGAAAAGCACGATGGGCATTCCGCCATACAAATTTCAGCCTCGTACGCGATGCGCGGCGACGCCGATGCGGCCTTTATGTGGCTTGAACGTGCCTACGCGCAGCGTGACGGTGGCACGATTTATATCAAGGTACTTCCCTTCTATTACCTCGTGACGGACGATGCGCGCTATCTGCCGTTCTTGAAAAAAATGGGGCTGGATGGTTAATCTGAACTTATTTAGCGCTTTATTCGGCGCTATAGTTAGCGCTTATTTTGATCGATGGAGAACGCGATGCAAACTTTACTAACTGATCTGACCATCAGCATGAGCGACTTCAAAAAGAATCCGGCAAAGGTCTTGCGCGAGGCCAACGCGCAGCCGGTGGCGGTGCTAAATCACAACAAAACTGCGTTTTATATGGTAGACCCGGTCCTGTTTGAAGCGCTAATCGATGAGGTCGAGGATGCGCAGTTAATGCCGATCTTGAAGGCGCGCATCGCAAACGCGGCCAAGGGTAAGCTCACCGAGGTCGATATTGACAGCATCTAAGCCGAAGCTGACAAAGGTGATGGCAAAAAAATTACGCTATGGCTTGGCGTTTGAAAATCACGCGCGTGCCGAGTGGGACAAGCTCGACGGCTCGGTCAAGGAGCCTTTACGCCGCCTGCTCAAAAAACGATTGGAGTCGCCACATGTGCCCAGCGCCGCGCTGCATGGCGGCCTTACTGACTGCTACAAGATCAAGTTGCTTAAACAAGGCTATCGGCTGATCTATCAAGTGATTGACCAACAGCTCATTGTGCTGGTGATTTCAGTCGGCAAACGAGACAAAAGCGCCGTCTATGCGGCAGCCGTCAAGCGATTGCAAAGCCAGCGATGACCCAGTCCATCTTCCTTTCCTACGCCTCACAAGACGCCGACGCCGCACGTCGCATCTGCGAGGCCTTGCGCACGGCGGGGCTGGAAGTCTGGTTCGATCAATCGGAATTGCGTGGTGGTGATGCGTGGGATGCCTCGATTCGCAAACAGATCAAAGAGTGCTCATAGTTCGTGCCGATTATTTCCGATAACACCCAGCAACGTGAAGAAGGTTATTTTCGGCTGGAGTGGAAGTTAGCTGTAGATCGTTCGCATTTGATGGCGGATGACAAAGCGTTTTTCTTTCCTGTGGTGCTCAATGACGTGGCCGAACCAAAGGCGCGAGTGCCGGACAAGTTTCGCGAGCGGCAATGGTCGCGTTTGAACGACGATACCGCCACGACAGTGTTCGCCGAGCGCATTGCTAAACTCGTTGCTGGTGGCGCATCTTCGAGCAAAAGTGCTCCAAACAGCACGCCAAATAACGACACTGCAGGGTGGGCAAAGCAACGCGTGCCCACCGATCAACCGCCGGAGCCGCGTGGGCAACTCATGGGCCAAAGAAGCTGCCCACCCGCCAACTCCGTGAATGCCGCTGAAACGCTTTCCAACGCAATGTCGTCGATCGCCGTCCTGGCCTTCGCCAATCGCAGCGCCAGCGCGGATGACGAATATTTTTCCGATGGCTTGGCTGATGAACTTCTCAATGTGCTGGCCAAAATAAAGGGCCTGCGTGTCGTGGCACGCACATCTTCGTTCGCTTTCAAAGGCAAGTCGGACGACATCGCGACCATCGGCGCCAAGCTGAATGTGGCGACGTTGCTCGAAGGCAGTGTGCGCAAGAGCGGTAACCGGGCGCGTATCTCGGTGCAATTGGTGAAGGTGGCCGACAGCGCACATCTGTGGAGCGAAACCTACGACCGCACGCTCGACGATATCTTTGCGGTGCAGGACGATATCGCGCAGGCGGTGGTACAAGCGTTGCGCACGACGCTCATGGGTAGCGCTCACGAGGTCGCGAGCGCATCTGGCGTGCGCGCGGAAATCGCCAATGCCGCAAAGGGCCGCACCGACAACGGCGAAGCGCATCGGCTGCTGCTGCAAGCGCGTTTCCTGATTAATCGGGCTGGGCCTAAGGACTTGGAACAAGGTATCGACTACGCGCGCCAATCGCTAGCCATTGATCCGACATTCGCGCTCGCGTGGACGTGGCTATCGCGCGGGCTGACCTTCGCCGCCGCGCATGGCTCGGCGCCGGTGGTCGAGGGGAATGAGGAGGCGCGTGCCGCAGCGGAGAAAGCAATCGCGCTTGAGCCAGATTTGGTAGACGCGCACGTCGCACTGGTCTGGCACAAAAATTGGTACGAGTGGGATTGGCGGGGTGCTGATGCCCTCGTTCAGCGCGCACTACAGTTAGCACCTGACGATACCGGCGCACTGGCGAGCGCTGCGATGCTCCACCACGCGCTTGGCCAAAACGAAACCTCCTTGGCTTACGCCAAGCGCGCCGTCGATTTGGATCCATTGAATCCGATGAGCTGGCGCGAAATGGCACAGACGCTAGTCAAAATCGGCAAGCTAGACGAGGCAGAGGCCACATGGCGCAAAGTGCTGGAGCTTTCGCCAAACTGCCTCAATGCCCGCGCAAGACTCGCCATGCTGCTTGAGCGCCAAGGTCGGCACGTTGAGGCGATTGCGATGGCAAACAGTGAGGCAGCCAATTTTGGGCGTTGGAATTCTCTCGGCATGCTCTACGCATTGGAAGGCAATATCGGCGAGGCGGATAAGTCACTCACGCTGTTGATTGACAATCTTGCGAGCAGGGCCGCGGTGCAAATCTCCATGAACTACGCCGCAAGGCGCGATGCAGATAGTGCATTTCTATGGCTTGAGCGCGCCTACGCACAGCGTGATTCTGGGTTAGCGTTTTTGAAGTCGAACTGGATTTATGAAAGCCTGTATGACGATCCGCGCTGGATGGCATTCTTAAAAAAAATGGGGCTGGAAGCCTGATCTGATTTACGCCCGCATTTGCGCCGGCACTTACCCCGGTAACTTCAGCGGCCTAGCCTGATACGTGGTCCGCCAATGGGCAATATCAATCAACATGATGTCGGCCAATCGACGCAGGCGCGCATTCAAGCGGGCGTATTCGAGTGGATCGTCTTTGAGCGCGCGCTTCAATCTTTCCAGCCGTGCCACGGTCGCTTCCGAGCGCTGTGCGATGCCGGCGAAATCGCCCTGCATGCCGATACCGTACATGGCGGCACCGAGCGCGGGCATGGCGGCGGTCAGCCACGTTACGATCTCGGTTAAGCCAATCGTGCCGCCAAAGTTCATCGGCACACGTGCGAGCTTGGCCACGATCCAAAGCACGCACGCGACAATGGTGCCGCCAAACAGGATTTCGCCCGCATGGTGCAGACGCGATTCGAGCTTGTGCATGCGATGCGCGTTGGCACGGTGATAGGCGATCTGGTCGGCGATGAGCATATCGACGGTGTCGCGCACTTTGCTGAGATAGGCGTAATCGGCCTTCGCATCGGGCAGCCCGAGTTCACGAGCGGTGGCACGCGCCAGCCAATTTACCCAACCGGGCAGGGTCGCGGCATCCCGGCCTGAACTGGCACGCAGGTTGAGATTGCCGAGCGCGCTCGTCATCGCCAGCGAGCGAAGCTCTTCGGCTAAATGCCGATCATCCATCCAGCGCTCGTGCCAGCCCACACGGGTACCGGCGCGGGTGTTGACGAAAATAATCAAAATAATAGCGAGCTCGGTCAGGATCAGCGGCAGTTTGTAAGCGGGCACCAGCGGACCCGACAGCGCCAGCAGGACGGCAATCGCAGCAAGGCCGAAATTGGCCACAAACCCCGAGCGAAAAATCTGCGCGAAATAGCCTGCGGCTGAATCCGCGACGCCAAAACGCGTCACCAGTTTTGACACCAGTGCGCGCCGATAGCTGTCTGGGCGAGCCGCTTTCGCTGTCTGCGTTGACGCCAGCGCGGCCAGCATATCTTCCAAAGGTGCGCCGCAAGCCGCTGCCGAAACCGGCTTGGTATCCGACCAGGTAATACGCCGCGTGCCGGTCAGCGCCAGCAATAGTGGATAGGGCAACGCGGGCGTTTGCGAACGCGTACGTTCGTCATAAAATCGCGCCAGCATGCGTCGATCAATCGGATTATTGGGTGGAGCGCAAAGTGCCGCAACCACCGGCATCAGGGCAATCGATACGTCCGCCTGCGGAACATTGTCAACCGTCGGCTGCTCCAGCTCAACATCGGCCAAGCCCGACCACAGCAGCACCAGCGGGCCCGGCTTAGCGCTATCAATATGAATCACCGGAATATGTCGGGCGATGGCATCCGCGACCACGCGGGCAGTGCCGCCACGCCCACGGCCGACATTGCCGTCCCAAAGTGCGATCAAGATATCCACCTGATCAAGCATCACCCGCCCCACTGCTTCATAGGCGGCATCAGCATCGGCGCGGTCGCCGTTGAGGGCGAAGGTGGCGGACGATTGGTTGAGGAGCGCTTCAAAGCGCTGACGATTGTCGCCCTCGGCGAAATCGAGAACGTATTTCTCGCGCGCAAATGGCAGACACGCCTCAAGCCGCCAGCCAGCCGCCAATGCCGCCTCCGCCACAATCGTATCCGCGCCGTCGGCGAGTGCTGACACCATCCGCAGCCTGGGTACCGCAGAAGCAAATTGTGCCGCATGGTTCGCCATCACCGCATCCACGGCCTGCCGCACCTCGGGCAACAGGCCTGCTACAGTCGCCTTAAGCGCCTCCAAATCGGCGCTGTGCATTCTGGCCAGACGGTGTCCGGTGACCCCGACCGCCAGACATAAATCGGGTTTCAGTTTTGATTGTTCTGCGGGCGCTGATGATGATGCTTCGCTCATCCTGGAAGACCTTTGCTCACTTTGATTATGATTTTGGCTAAAGCTTACGGCTTACGGTTACTCCCCAATCAATTTGAACATATTAAATTGCTGAAGCAAAACAAACATAAAAAAAGCCCCGCGACACTGGCGGGGCGTTTTTAGGAACGATCCGAATCAGCTTTCCGGGGCGATGCTTTGGGCTGAAAATGCCAGCCCTCCACCATAGCTCGATTGCGTGTTCGCCTCACCACCGCGACTCACGCGCACCGCACAATATTTTACTTCGGCAATTTTTCCGAATGGGTCAAGCGCGGCGTTAGTAAGCATATTGGCGGCCGCTTCGTAATAAGCAAACGGAATGAACACTGAACCGACCGGGATGCCTTCATCGGCGCGGGCCGCGATAGTGATGGCACCACGTCGCGATTCGACCGTGATGGTGTCACCTGCAAAGGCAGCGATATGGCGTAAATCAAGCGGATTCATACTAACCACCGGTGCGGGCTCAAGCGCATCCAGCACACTGGCGCGGCGCGTCATCGAGCCGGTATGCCAATGTTCCAGTTGCCGACCGGTGATGAGAATGAACGGGAACTCTTCATCAGGCCGCTCGTTGGCGGGAATGATGTCGGCAGGAACAAATTTAGCGCGCCCGTCACTGGTCGGGAAACTGTCGATAAACACGACCGGCTGACCCGGGTCGTCATCGCCCGCGCAGGGATAGGTGACGCTCGATTCGCGATTAAGCCGATCCCACGAGATACCAGCAATTGACGGCATCGACAAATGCATTTCTTCATAGACTTCGGCGACCCCGCTTTCGTCGCCCTGATAGTTCCAATCAAGACCCAGTCGTTTAGCAAGTTGCTGAACAATCCACAAATCCTGCCGCGCGTCGCCGGGCAGATCAAGCGCGCGACGACCCAGCTGGACCATGCGGTCGGTATTGGTCACGGTGCCCGTTTTTTCTGGCCATGCGGAAGCCGGGAAAATCACGTCCGCCAAATACGCGGTTTCAGTCAGAAAAATATCTTGTACCACCAACATTTCGAGTTTCGCCAAACCGGCGCGGGCGTGATTCGCATCGGGGTCCGACATTGCTGGATTCTCACCCATGACGTACATGCCTTTGATTCTGGCATCGTATGCCGCGTCCATGATTTCGACCACCGTAAGCCCCGGCTTATTGTCCAGTTTCGTGTTCCAATATTTTTCAAAGCGCGCATGTGCTTCGGGGTCATCAACCCGCTTGTAGTCGGGGAACATCATCGGAATCAGGCCCGCATCTGAGGCGCCCTGCACGTTGTTTTGGCCGCGCAATGGGTGCAGGCCCGCACCAGGCTTGCCGACCTGGCCAGTCATGAGGGTGAGCGCAATCAGACAACGCGCGTTATCAGTGCCGTGCACGTGCTGCGAAATGCCCATGCCCCAAAGAATAATTGACGCTTTACTGGTCGCATAGGCGCGTGCCACCTCGCGCAAGGTTTCAGCCGGAATTCCACACAAAGGTGCCATTGCTTCGGGTGAAAACCCTTTGGCGTTCTCTTTTAGCGCGGCGAAATTGTGAGTGCGATTTTTAATGAAATCCTCGTTCACCAAACCTTCCTCAATGATGGTGTAGATCATGGCATTCAACATCGCCACATCCATGTCTGGTTTGAATTGCAGATATCGCCACGCATGCCGGGCAATATCGTTCCTGCGCGGGTCGGCCACAATTAATTTCGCGCCATTTTTGGCCGCATTTTTAATCCAGGTGGCAGCAACCGGGTGATTCGACGTCGGGTTCGCGCCAATCAAAAAAATCACCTCGGCTTTGGCGACGTCCGACACTTGATTCGATACCGCGCCAGAGCCAACACCTTCGAGCAGCGCGACGACCGATGAGGCATGACAAAGACGTGTGCAATGATCGACGTTGTTGGTCTTGAATCCGGTGCGCACCAACTTCTGAAAAAGGTAGGCTTCCTCATTACTGCCTTTGGCTGAGCCAAAACCGGCAAGCGCATTTGGCCCATGCTGATCACGGATTTTAGCGAGCGTGCCACCTGCAAAATCGAGCGCTTCTTCCCATGTGGCCTCGCGAAATACATCACGCCAATTTTCGGGATCCATATTGAAATCGGCCGACTTTGGCACGCCGGCTTTACGAATCAGCGGCGTCGTTAAGCGTTGCTTGTGGTGCACGTAATCGAATCCATAACGGCCTTTTACACACAATCGACCATGGTTCGCCGGCCCGTCACGGCCCTCGACATGAATAATTTTATTGTCTTTGACATGATAAGTGAGCTGACAACCCACACCGCAATAGGGGCAGACGCTATCAATTTTTTTATCGACAACTGTCTCATAAGCCGCCTTTGCGGGTGCCAGAGCGCCCGTCGGGCAGGCCTGCACACACTCACCGCAGGCGACGCAGGTAGATGCACCCATCGGATCATCCTGATCGAATACGATTTTTGAATGCGCCCCGCGCAATGCATAGCCAATCACATCGTTGGCTTGCTCTTCGCGACATGCCCGGACACAGCGCGTGCATTGAATACAGGCATCAAGATTAACCGTCATAGCGGGATGGGAAAAATCAGGCTCCGCCTGCAAGCGTGGTTGAAACCGTGATTCATTGACACCCAAGACTTGGGCCCATTTCAGCAGCTCATTACCCTCTGGTTTGTAGTTTTTTGCCGGCGCGTCGCTGGTCAATAATTCCATCACCATTTTTTGCGAATGCAGTGTGCGCGCGGAGTCGGTGGTGACTTCCATATTGTTTGATGGATGACGGCAGCATGAAGGAGCCAACACCCGTTCGCCTTTGATTTCAACCACACAGGCACGGCAGTTGCCGACCGAGCGATAGCCGGGTTTATAACAAAGGTGAGGAATCTCCTTGCCATGTTCCTTGGCAATTTCGATCAGCGTTTGATCGGCAAACGCGGTAATTTTTTCGCCATCAAGTGTGAATTCAACCACTTTACGTGCGACGAGTATTTCGGACATATCGTTCATTAGCTTATCTCATGCGCAAAATGTTTGACCACACACCGGATCGGATTGGGTGCCGCCTGGCCGAGCCCGCAAATAGAAGCGTCCACCATGACCTGCGACAGCTCTTCGAGCAACCCGATTTTCCATTTGCTTTCCTGCAAAAGCTGCACCGCTTTCTCAGTGCCAACCCGGCAAGGCGTGCATTGACCGCAGCTTTCATGTTCAAAAAATTTCATCAGGTTCAATGCCGCATCGCGCGCCTTGTCATGCTGCGACATGATCGTGATCGCAGCCGAACCGATGAAGCATCCATAAGGCTGCAAGGTGTCAAAATCGAGCGGAATATCGCCCATGCTGGCGGGTAGAATGCCGCCTGATGCGCCGCCCGGAAGATACGCGTAAAACTCGTGCCCATCCGACATGCCGCCGCAAAATTCAGCAATCAATTCTTTGACCGTAATACCGGCAGGAGCCAAATGTACGCCAGGCTTTTTAATGCGCCCGGAAACTGAAAAAGATCGCAAACCTTTACGACCATGACGTCCATGTCCGGCAAACCAGGCGGCCCCTTTTTCCAGAATGTCGCGTACCCAGTAGAGTGTTTCAAAATTGTGCTCCAGCGTGGGGCGATCAAACAGTCCGAC
>Ga0123338_10003029_pt1 | contig 15406 bp, 18 predicted proteins | sample grotaG_FD_89793 | JGI IMG/M metagenome (GOLD analysis project Ga0123338, IMG submission 89793) | Glacier valley bacterial and archeal communities from Borup Fiord, Nunavut, Canada, to study Microbial Dark Matter (Phase II) -... | ecosystem: Environmental > Aquatic > Freshwater > Ice > Glacier ...
ATCACCATGCGGACCCCAGGCGAGGATCGCGAACTCGCCGCCGGCTTTCTGCTCAGCGAAGGCGTCGTGACCAGCCTTTCAGATCTGGTGGCGGTCACCGTCTCCCCGAAGCCCGATGCAAACATGGTTCGCGCCGATCTCGCGCCCGCCCTTGTCTTCGAGCCCGAATCTCAAACACGGCACTTCTACACCACGTCCAGTTGTGGCATCTGCGGAAAAGCTTCGCTTGCCGCCATCGCCGCCCGCGGTTTGAAACCTATCCCGCGAGATATCTTGCGCATCGCGGCCTCCGTGGTCCATACACTTCCCGAAACGTTGCGGCAGGCGCAAGCCGGCTTTGAAGCCACCGGCGGGCTACATGCGTCGGCGCTGTTCGATAGCTCCGGCGCTTTGCTCTCCTTGCGTGAAGACGTCGGCCGTCATAACGCGCTCGATAAACTGGTGGGCGGCGAACTGTTGGCCGGCCGCATTCCGCTTCACAACCGTGTCGTCATAGTCAGCGGACGTTCCAGCTTCGAACTGGTTCAGAAGTGCATCGCCGCGGGTGTTTCGGTGCTCGCTTCCGTGGGTGCTCCCTCCAGCCTTGCGGTGGAACTGGCGCGAGAATGGGATTTAACTCTTCTCGGCTTCGTCCGGAACGGCCGCTACAACATCTATTCTGGAGAGTGGCGGATTCTTCATGAAGCTCAGAATGCGGGGGGACTCAATTCGGCTTCGGCTGACCAGAAGTGAAGTAGCCCTCTTTGAGGAAACAGGGCACCTGGAAGAGGTGGTCTCCTTCCCTTCCGGAGAGTTGCGTTACGCTCTCGAACGCTCCACCGATTCCCCTCTTGCAGCCGATTTTATCAATGGAACGTTAACAGTGCGTGTCCCCGCTTCCGTGGCGCACCTTTGGGCAGCTACGGAACAAGTGGGAACGGAAGCGCAATGCGGGCAGTTGAATATATTGATCGAAAAAGATTTCCAATGTGCCCATGGCCCTGTTGACGATGACGCCTTCCCCGCCCAGGGAAACGAAGACGCCGGCGGCCCAACGCTCAAGATAAGCTAGTGAGTTTACTATCCATGCCGCCGCAGTTTGCCGAATTCACCATCCCGCGCTTGACCCTTACCGGGGCTCTGGACATTTTGGCTGTGGCGTTTCTGATTTACGAATTGCTGTTGATTGTTCGCGGTACAAGAGCCGCGCACGTCCTGGCCGGCATTGCCACGCTCGCGTTCATCTACGGCATCGCCGTACTGGCGCGTCTGGAAGCGCTTCGCTCGCTGCTGGCTTACCTGATTCCCTACCTGCCCATCGCGGTCATCATTCTGTTCCAATCGGAAATTCGCCGCACTCTGGCCAGGCTCGGCAGGAAAAATATTTTTGGGGGCGGTTACCGCCGTCCGGAATCGACTGACGAACTGCTTCTCGCGATGAAAGCCATGGCGCAGGAACGTTGCGGCGCACTGATCGTTTTGGAACGCGATATCGGCTTGCGCACCTTCATTGAAAGCGGCGTGCGGCTGGATGCGGAAATCTCGCGCGACCTTCTGCTCTCCATTTTCCGGCCCGGTACCGCCCTCCATGATGGCGCCGTCATCATTCGCAAAGATCGCATCAGCGCTGCCGCCTGCTTCCTTCCACTCAGCACCAATCCTTCGCTTTCCGGGAAACTCGGTACCCGCCATCGCGCAGCACTCGGCATCACGGAGGAAACGGACTGCCTCTCGCTCATCGTCAGCGAAGAAACCGGCTGGATGTCCATTGCCGCCTTCGGTGAAATTGAACGGCACCTGAACGCGGACCAATTGGACGAACGCATCAGCCGCCACTTCGGTGTGGGCCGTTATAATTCCCAACGCCCGGAAGAACCGCTCGCGCTGCCACGGGGCAAAGAGTCTGGGGTATTTCACGAATGATGCGCGACCGCCTCTGGCGCTGGGCGCGAAAGAATCCAGGGTGGCGCATTCTGGCGCTCACGCTCTCCGTAATTATTTGGATGAACGTCGCCACTGAACCGGAAATGTCCACGTTGATCGCTGCCCCGGTACAGTTTAAGGATCCTCCGGACAGCATCGAAGTCACCGCGCGCGCCGTGGAGTTGGTCCAAGTGGAAACCCGGGGGTCATCCGGCCAGCTGCGCGATCTTGCCAACTCCCGCGTGGCGATCACGCTCGATTTCAGCAGGGTGCGCGACCCCGGAGACCGAACCTTCACCATCACGCGCGCCGAAACCAACTTACCCCGCGGCGTAGAGTTCCTACGCGCCTCTCCCGCGCAGCTTCGCTTTCACTTCGAGCGTAGCGAACGCCGGCGCGTGCCGGTCACGGTTCGCTTCCAAGGCAAATTGCCGAATGGCCTTGCGCTCAGAAGCTTTACCGTTCAGCCGTCGACGGAGGAAATTGCAGGCCCGGAAACTAAGGTTCGCGCTGTTCGCGAAGCTCTCACGGACACCATAGACTTATCGCTGATCTCACCCGCCAAGCCGGTTGCCAAAGCAGACCTTTACCTGGAAGATCGGCAAGTCAGGTTCGTTTCCGAACCGCGCGTTACTGTCACAATGGTTCTGAAATAAAGGCGGGGCGTCTGAAATAAAAGGTTCACCCGATCCACTACAAGCTTTCTCGAACGGCAAACTAAAGAAAAAACATGGCAAAACAGCTTTTTGGAACGGACGGCATTCGGGGAGTGGCCGGGCAGGCCCCACTGGATGAGAAAACCGTTTACGCGTGCGGCATGGCCCTGGGGGCCGATTTGAACCTGCGCGGTGCGGCTCCCGAAGTGGTCATTGGCATGGATACGCGCGAATCCGGCCCGCGCATTGCCGGATGGCTCGCCGGAGGCTTGGCGGCGGAAAGCATTGCCTGCCGTTTTGCGGGCGTGATTACCACGCCTGGCATTGCTCACATCACGCGTACAACTCCCTTTTCCGCGGGCGTTATGATTTCCGCTTCCCATAACCCGTATCGGGACAATGGCATTAAAATCTTCAGCGCTACTGGTTACAAGCTCCCGGACGATGAAGAACACGGGGTTGAAGAGGAGATTTTCCGTCTACTGGGCGGAGACTTAGTCACAAAGTCAGCAGACCTGAGCGAAGAGTCCGAGTTACGGCAGACGTACTTGACTTACCTGCTATCAACCATCAGCACCGGTTTGGGCGGTATGCGTCTGGTGCTCGATTGCGGAAATGGCGCAGCCTCCTCCCTTGCTCCCGATTTATTTGTAAAGGCGGGTGCGGTGGTCACCACCATCGGCTGTTCTCCGGATGGAACAAATATCAACAAGGATTGCGGAGCACTGCACGTAGGCCAGCTACAACAAGCTGTCCTGCGCGAAAATGCCGATGCCGGTGTGGCATTCGATGGCGACGCCGATCGGGCGATACTTGTCGCGCCCACGGGAAAAATCATTGATGGCGACCATGTCCTTCTGATTGCCGCCCGGGCGCTGAAAGAACGCAACCTGTTGCGGGCGAACACAGTGGTGTCAACTGTCATGTCGAACTTGGGGCTGGAGCGCGCGCTCGACCGGTTGGGTATCCTGATGCCGCGCACCGCCGTAGGGGACAAGTATGTCCTGGAAGAAATGATTCGGTTGGATGCGGCCCTGGGCGGCGAACAATCCGGGCATATTATTTTTCGTGAATTCTCCACCACGGGTGACGGCATGTTAACCGCACTTCAAGTACTCGAAATTGCGCGGACCACCGGAATGAGCCTTGATGAGCTAACGGCGGATTTCACCGTTTACCCGCAGAAACTGACCAACATTCGGGTAAAACAACGCCGCCCCATGGAGCAATTGCCGCTCACTCAGAAAGCCATTGCCAAGGCGGAACGCGAATTAAACGGTTCCGGCCGCGTGCTGGTTCGTTTCTCTGGAACCGAGTTGCTGGCCCGCGTGATGGTGGAAGCGCCCGACTTGGCGAGTGTCGAAAAACATTCCACCGCCATCGCGGAAGTGATCACCGACGAGCTTAAATAGATCTATGCGGATCGTTCTATTTCTGCTCTTAAATGCGGCCTCACTTGCCGCGCAGGTTCCCACCAATCGCCCCAAGCTGCCGAATGAAGAATGGGTGCAACTCTTCAACGGCCATGATCTGGCAGGTTGGAAGACGGTTGGCGATGAGAAGTGGTCGGTCGAAAATGGTGTGATACACGGCCAAGCCGTCACCAAACAATACGGTTATCTGCAAACCGATAAGTCCTACAAAGACTTCCATCTTTCACTTCGCTTCAAATGTGTCGGCGATGGCAACAGCGGCGTCTTTTTCCACACAGCGTTTAAGCCCGGAACCGCCGATGTTTCGCAGGGCCTGCAGTTTGAAATCGATCCCACGCTCGCGCACCATACTGGCGGGATCTATGGCGATGGCCGCCAATGGATTGTCTGGCCGTCTCCCGAGTTCGAGTTCGTCATTCACGTGGATGACTGGAACGATTACCTGTTAAAAGTGGAGGGCAATCACTATGTCGCCCGCTTGAATGGCGTTGTAGTGATCGATTTCACCGACCCTTCACCCCGCTCCGTCGATGGCACCCTAGCGCTCCAACTTCACGCCGGCGGCAAGGGCGACATGCTCTTCAAGGAAATTTACCTGCGCGATCTTACCCACCGCTAAGTGGGTCAAGTGCGTCTGTTTTATTGCGATCACGAGCCCCTGCCGCTTCCGCCGGGCCATAAGTTCCCAATTGAGAAGTACCTGAACCTTCGTACGAGACTGGCACAGGAACCGCGCTTTACGTTTGTACCCGCGCCCTTGGCCGATCCAGCCGTAATAACACTCGCTCATCATCCCGCCTACGTCGCCGGTGTTCTGGAAGGAACGCTGCCAAGCGCGGCTTTCCGCAAGATTGGGTTTCCGTGGTCGCCACAAATGGTGCGGCGAACGCTTTGCTCGGCCGGCGGCACTTTGGCCGCCACGGAGGAAGCGCTGCGAACCGGCTTCGGCGGCACGCTGGCGGGAGGCACCCATCATGCCTTCTATGCCGAGGGCTCCGGCTTCTGCGTATTCAACGATATTGCCATCGCCATCCGGCAACACCGTTTCGAGCGGGCTGCCGTGATTGATCTCGATGTACATCAGGGAGACGGAACCGCTGCCTTGCTGGGTGACGATCCATCTGTGTTCACGCTTTCGTTCCATGGCGCGAACAATTTCCCATTCCGCAAGCAGAAGAGCCGGCTCGATGTGCCATTCGCGGATTTCGTGCAGGATGACGAATACCTTCGGACACTGAACCAATTCCTCCCGCGGGTTTGGGAGTTCGGGCCTGAGATTGTTTTTTATCAGGCGGGTGTGGATGCTCTCGAAACCGACAGGCTAGGGCGTTTGTCCCTGACTCCCCAAGGGCTCCAGCAGCGCGATCGCATTGTCTTTGAATCGTGTCGTGCCAGAAAAATACCCGTCGTGACCGTGCTGGGCGGTGGCTATTCCGTTCCCATTGAGGCAACAGTGCTAGCCCACGCTGCCACTTTTACGCTTGCGCTGGAGTGTTTCGGCTAACACTGTGCGGAACGGCAGCCCAATTGCCAGTATTTTGGGTATGAAACACACGTTTTTTGCGCTTCCGGCCCTGGTTTGCGGGCTTGCGATTACAGCTTTTGCCGCCGATGTCATCCCCTCCGGCACTCAATTCGAAGTGAGGACCAATGATCGTATCCGGATTACAAACGCCGATGGCCGTGTGTATACCGGTGTCGTAGTGAATGACGTGACCGATAGCAACGGAAATGTGGTGATTACACGCGGATCGAGCGCGGAACTGCTGGCGCGCCGCCTGGATAACCGCGAGATGCAGATCGATCTCGATTCCATCACGGTAGGTGGCCGCCGGTACTCGGTGGACGCCAGCACCGATGTGAATGGGAATGGAGACAGGAAAGATGGTTTGGGTTCGAATGGACGCACCGGCAAATACGTTGGCGGCGGAGCCCTGTTGGGAACGCTGCTGGGAGCCATTGCGGGTGGCGGGCGCGGTGCGGCAATCGGCGCTGCGTCGGGCGCGGCCGCCGGTGCCGGCACACAGGTGCTCACGCGTGGCCGCAGGGTAGATCTTCCGTCCGAATCCGTCTTGAACTTCCGCTTGGAACAGCCATTGACCCTCCGCGAGCGCGATAACGGTCGTGATCGCAACGGCCGTCACTATCACGATCGTTACTAAGTAAAGAACCCGCTAACCAGCGTGATAAGATTTTGATTCGTGCTGGGGGAAGCGGTAGCAGGTACTGTAGGGAGCGCGGCCGCGCTAATGGCATACGCGGTGCGCGCTCCCTCTTCAAGTTTGTTCGGCCCCTCTGTCTATCGCGGCTATCCAGGGCGACGCTCTCTTGCTCTCACCTTTGATGACGGTCCCAGCGAAGGCACCCCAGAAATTCTGTCGATCCTCTCTGAATTTAAGCTGCCGGCCACGTTTTTTCAATGCGGCGCAAATATTCGCCGATTGCCCTCTATCGCTCGCGATGTATTGTCAGAGCGGCACGAGATCGGCAACCACACTCAAACGCACCCAAATCTCTGTTTTCACTCTCCAAAAGCGGTTGCCGATGAACTCCGCCAAGCTCAGGCCACCATCGAAGACACGTTACAGCACACGCCGCGTCTGATGCGAGCACCCTTCGGCGTGCGCTGGTTTGGATTTCGCGAAGCACAGCGGCAACTCGGTCTGCTGGGGGTGATGTGGACGGTGATCGGGAACGATTGGAAACTTGAGCCGGCCGATATCGCGGAAAGGCTGCTTCGCGGAGCATCGAATGGCGCCATCTTCTGCCTTCACGACGGGCGCGAACTGCAGCCCGTCTCCCGTACATCCGCGACAGCGCAGGCACTTCGCATTGCGATTCCAAAGCTTCTGGATCGCGGTTTTCAATTTGAAACGGTAAATAGCATCTTATGCTCCAGGAATTAACTGAACGGATACTGGCCACCATTGCTCAGGCCCAGCGAATTCCAAAAGAGCGAATCACGCTCGATAGCAGCTTCGAAGAGTTAGGGATCGATTCGATGGACGGGGTAAACATCCTGTTCGCGCTCGAAAATGAATTCGATATCACCATTCCCGATGCCGAGGCGAAGCAAATTCGCAATGTTCGCGAAATGGTGGACGGCGTCATCAGGCTGATTCAGGAGAAGAACGCGCAGAAGAACCAGGGAGCAGCGCCCGTTTGAACCGGCGCGTGGTCATTACAGGGATTGGGGTAATTTGTGGAATCGGGCGCAATTTGGCTTCGTTTCGGGAAAATCTAATGGCCGGACGGTCTGGGATTCGTCCGATTTCTTCGACAGCCTTGGGCGACATCCGGTTTCGTCGTGGCGCTGAGGTTGAGGACTACAACCCCGCAGCATACTTCGACCCTCGCATGTCCGATTTCATGGATCGTTTTGCGCAATTCGCTGTGATCGCGGCTCGCGAAGCGACCGCCCAAGCTGGTGTTGTTTGGACTACAGAGCTTCGGGAAAATACGGCTATCGTAACGGGTTCGTGCGTGGGCGGCCAATCGAGCGAGGACGCGGGTTTTCGGGACATTTACCATCTGGGCCGAAATCGCGTGCATCCCCTAACCATTCCTAAGACCATGGCGAATGCGGGGGCGAGTCACATTTCGATGGAGTTCGGCATTACCGGTCCGGCGTACACCGTTTCGACCGCTTGTTCGTCTTCCGCTCATGCCATAGGACAGGCATTTCACATGATTCGTTCGGGTCAGGTTGAGTTGGCCCTTGCGGGAGGGAGTGAAGCGCCCTTCAGCTACGGAATCCTGAAAGCTTGGGAGGCAATGCGCGTAGTGTCCCAAGATACCTGCCGGCCTTTCTCAAAGGATCGCACCGGAATGATTTTAGGCGAAGGCGCGGCGATGTTTGTGCTGGAACCGTTCGAGGCGGCACTCGCGCGCGGCGCCGGAATACTGGGTGAGATAGTGGGCTTTGGCATGTCGAGCGACGCCAGTCATATCACGCAGCCTTCTTCGGAAGGCGCCGCGCGGGCCATGCGAGCCGCGCTTCGCGATGCGGAAATTGCGCCCGAACAAGTTGGCTATGTCAACGCTCATGGAACGGGAACCGTCGCGAACGATCTGACGGAGACGAAAGCCATTCGCGATGTGTTTGGCGCTCATACCGAACGGCTGCCTGTAAGCTCCACGAAATCCATGCATGGCCACGCCCTGGGTGCCGCAGGCGCTCTGGAGGCGAGCGCGACAGTGCTGGGCTTGCATGAAGGAATGTTGCCGCCAACTGTCAATTTCCGGGAGGCGGATCCAGAATGCGCACTCGATCTGATCATTCAAAAAGCGCGGCCGGCAGCGCCCGAATATGCGCTCTCCAACTCCTTCGCCTTTGGTGGCCTTAATGCTGTGTTAGCCTTCAAATCAAGCTAATGTCTGAGCTTACAAGAAGGCGGTTCTACTTAAGTTTCATTTACGGGCTTGGCGGCGTGATCGGGCTCGGCCTCGCGGTGCCCGCGGCGCTGTATCTTCTGCTGCCACCGAAGCTGACGCGCAAAGACGATTGGGTTGCGGTGACGCCTGTTGCGGACCTGAAAGCGGGTGAACCGACCGAGGTGATTTATCACCAGAAGCGCACCGACGGATGGAAGACTCTGAATGAAAAGCGCACCACCTGGGTGGTGAAAGGTCAAAACAGCCAAATCGTCGCGTTCGGCCCGCAGTGCACGCATCTGGGCTGCGCGTATCATTGGGAAGCCGATAAGAGCCAATTTCTGTGCCCGTGCCACACGTCGATTTTCGCGTTGGACGGCAAAGTAATCGCCGGCCCGGCCCCGCGCCCGCTGGACCGTTTTGAAACCAAAGTGCAGAACGGCAAACTCATGTTGGGAGCGCTTCGGGAATCGGCATGAAGGCTTTCAAGAATCGGGTGTTCGAATGGCTTGACCATCGCACCGGAATCGAAACGAACATTCGCAAGTTCTTATATGAGGACATTCCCGCCTCAAGCGGCTGGCATCAGGTCTTCGGCAGCGTGGCGGTGTTTCTATTTTTGGTGCAGGCGTTCACGGGCATACTGCTCGCGTTCAACTATGCGCCGACGCCGGGCGAAGCCTACAACAGCATGCGGTACATCCTGACGGAGGTGACCGCCGGGCGTTTGATGCATGGTCTGCACCATTGGGGCGCCAGCATGATGATTGTGGTGGTGGTGCTGCACATGGTGCAGGTGTTTCTTTTCGGCAGCTACAAGAAGCCGCGCGAAGCCACTTGGATCGCTGGCGTGGTTCTTCTGCTCCTGACCCTTACGTACGGCTTGACGGGATATCTGCTTCCCTGGGACAACAAGGCCTATTGGGGCACAGTTGTGGTGACGCAGATTGCTGCCGGTGTTCCTTTGTTGGGCCCGTATTTGAGCCGGCTGTTGGGCAGCACTGGCGACGTCGGTGTGGTCACGTTCGCGCGTTTTTATGCGGTTCACGTATTGCTGCTGCCGCCGGCGACGGGGCTTCTGATTTTGGCCCACATCGTACTGGTCCGCAAGCACGGTGTCGCCCCAGTGCCGGGCGATGACCAACTGCCATCCAAGAAATTCTATCCGCGCCAGGCTTTCCTCGACACCATCGCGGTTTTCACCGCCTTTGTGATCTTATTCACGCTGGCGGTGGTGGCGCATCTTCCGCTCGAACGGTTGGCCGACCCCAGCGACACGGCTTACATTCCAAGGCCGGAATGGTATTACTTGTTCCTCTTTCAGATGCTGAAGTATTTCAGTGGCCCGATGGAAGTATTCGGCTCGGTGGTGTTGCCCGGTCTGGCAATTTTTCTGCTCATTCTGATCCCCTTTATCGATCGCACTCCGCTGGTACGCGTTTCGAAGCGAGTCTTCGCCATGGCATGCATTGTGCTCGCGGGAGCAGCTTGGGGAGGGTTGACGCTTGCGGCGGTAAAATCTACTCCGCCCTCCGGTGTGGCTGCTTCTATCGATTACGCCGGCCCGATTGACTGGATGCAGTTGACGCCCGCCGCACTGGGACGGGGAAGCGATAAGACGGCCCCGGATTTCGCAGTGGCCGGCGCCAAGCTCTTTACCAAGAAGGGCTGCGCCGCCTGCCACATGGTGAATGGCGTGGGCGGGAAGCTGGGACCGCCGCTGAATGGCCTCAGCAGCCGCCGCAGCGAAGAATGGGTACAGGAAAATTTCATTCATCCGCAGAAAATGGCTCCGGGGACAATCATGCCCGCGTACCCTTTCAACGAAACCGAGATGCGGAATATCATTGGATATCTGTTCACTATTCCCGAGTAATTTACACGTAAGCGGCAACGGACTGGACACCTTCACTCTGCAGCACGACGGCCATTTTCTGAAGGGCTGTCTTATGGATCTGCGACACGCGGCTTTCATTGATCTTTAGCGCGGTGCCAATTTCTTTCATGGTCATATCCTTCGTGTAATACAAGATCACCACTTGCTGGTAGCGATCCGGCAGCGTTCCAATGGCAGACTTCAACTTGGTGCTGAGCTGCTTGTGTTCCAACATGTTGTCGGGCCGGTAAGCGGCGGGCGCCGGGTAATCGGGAGCGGACTGGGTTTCGTCTTCCGCCGGTCGGCTGGAGGAAGAGAGAAGACCGATCATGCGGAGCTCAATCGCCATCTGGCGCCAACGTTTCACATCGACACCCATCTTGCCGGCGATCTCGGCTTCTGTCGGAGCGCGGTTCAGTAAACCGGTGAGTTCGCGCGTGATGGCTTCCAGCTGTTTATGACGCTTGCGAAGATCGCGTGAAGCCCAATCGGCCGCGCGAAGACTGTCGAGGATGGAGCCCTTGATGCGGTGCTTCGCATAGCTCTGGAACGAGACTTCCTTCGATTCATCGAATCGAGTAGCGGCGTCGATCAGACCCATGACACCGGCATGGATCAGGTCGTCCAAATCGACGTGGACGGGAATGCTTTCATAGACTCGGATGGCGATGGCGCGCACAAGGGGGAGGTTGTCGACGACGATGCGGTCACGGTCTTGGAGGCTTGAAGAAGCAGCGATCATGCACCTGTAGAAAGCACGGGCTGGACCATGTGCCAAAAAAATGGCGGCACGTGACCAAATAATGGCTAAGTTGCTGAGCCGAAAAGACCTTATTTTTAAGGTGAATCGAGTATTCGCGAGTACCGGGCTAGGCGGAAGACCTGAGAAATTCGGATTGGATTCCGCGCTGAAACAGCGTGTTTCATATTGGAACATCACCAGCCGGCTTTTCGCGCCACGACGGTTTTTAGAGCGAGACCGGCGAGCAGAATCCAGACTGCCGTTCGGAGAGTGCCTTGAATCCAAAATGCGGCAACCGCCGCGATCAAAGCGTAAGCGGCCATGGCGATCCAGAACTTCATCGTGTGGCGATGTTGTACGAGAAGGTGAACTGGAGCACGACGCGGCTACCTTTGAACTCCGCGGGCAGCGGCGGCAGCCGGTTGGAGGCGCTGAGGGCGGCGACGGCGGCTTCATCGAGCGGGCGGGAGCCGGATTGCGCGGTATAGATGACCTTGGTGATGGTGCCGTCAGTGGCGACGGCGAACTCAACCAGCACGCGGCCGCGCTGACCCATGCGGGCGGCTTCGGGATAGATGGCGAACCAGTTTCGGCGAACGGTAGCGAGCACGCGAATGAGGTAGGGCTTGAAATCGACGCCTTGCGGATCGCTTTTCAATTCGAGAGAGGAGCGCGGACGGCCGGCGCTGGGGGGAAGGTTGAGGCCCGGTCCAGAGGCATCGAGATCGGCCGCGGCGTCGCCTACGGCTTGCGCGCCCGAAGGAGCACCTCTGGCAATATTGCGCACCGCGTCCTGTATCGGGTTCTGAAGGGCGAGCGACGCGTTGATGGCCGATTTGGCGACGGGCGCGGCCTGCGCGGGTGGCACTTCGAAGGCAAGCTTGGGCTTTTCGACCGGGGGCGGTGGAGCGGCTTGCGGAAGCTTTGCCGTCTCTTTGGCGGCGAGTTCGATCTTCGGCGGCTCAGGCGCGGCGGCTGGGGGTTGCGGCACGTTCGGCGCGCGCGGAGCGGGAGCGGGGATAGCGGCCTGACGAGCTTTGGGAGCGGGGGCTTCGCGTGGAATTGGCGGGCGCGGAAGGATCGCTTCGGCGATCAACTCTTTACTCAGGGGCGCTTTGTTGGGAGCGCGCTGGGTGAGTTGCGTGGGCGGGTCTACCAGATGGGTGATGACTCGGTTGCGCTCCGGCGGTTCAGGCGGGGTGTGATGCGTGCCATCCACGCGGCCGAGCAAAAGCAGCAGTGCGAGGTGAGCCGCGAGCGATCCGCCGACAGCAATTCGATTGGAGAGAACGGTCACGAGTGGTTGAGCGTGCGAGCGACAAGCTCGGCGTGCTCTCCGATTTTGCTCGTAATTTCCAAGGCCAGCGCTAAGGTTCGACGCGCGGTTTCGCCGCTGAGTTTCGGGGTCTGTCGACTGGAGATGCTAATGAGAAACGCATCGAACTGAGCTTGCAGCGGCTCCGTCTTGGTGACGGCGTGTTGCTGAAAGCCGATTTGCCGATCGGGGCCAACGGTAAACGCGGCAAGATCCTGCCGGGCGTAATCGAGAGAGAGGTATTGGTGTGGCTGGAAAAGGCGCAGCTTGCGAACCTTTTCCGTGGAAACGCGGCTGGCGGTGAGGTTGGCGATGCAGCCATCCTGGAACTGCAGGCGCACGTTCGCGATGTCAGTGCGGGAGGACAAGATTTGGACGCCGGCGGCTTGCACCTGTTCAAGAGGGCTGTGGGTGAGCGCGAGGACGATATCGAGATCGTGAATCATCAGATCGAGAACGACGTCCACGTCGAGCGAGCGAGGGCTGAAGACGCTCATCCGATGGATCTCGAAGAAGAGCGGAGTGGTGGCGGCCTTTTCGAGCGCCAGGACAGCGGGGTTGTAGCGTTCGAGGTGGACGACCTGGAGGATGCGGCTGTGAGCGATTGCGGACTCGATGAGCCGGTCCGCTTCGGCAAGGCTTGAGGCGATGGGCTTTTCGACAAGAATATCGAGGCCGAGCGACATAGCCTGGCAACCCAATTCGGCGTGGAGGCTGGTGGGAGCACTGATGATGGCGGCATCGGCTTTGCCGGCCAAGTCAGTTAAGTGGGCGTAGCTGGGGACTCCGTGGGCGTTGGCTTTCGCGAGATCGGAATCGACGACGGCGACGAGTTCGGCTTGAGGGGATTCGCGAACAATGCGGATGTGATTCTGACCGAACTGCCCCGCCCCGACGACGGCGACACGTATGCTCATGGCCGCTCCCGCGCAGGGACCGCTTGAATGGCGATGCCGGCGCTGTTGGCTGCGAGGAGAAGCTGCGCTTTATCGAGGAGCAGCGTTCGGCCGGCGTCGATGGAGGCGGCAGTGGTATTGGTCTGCCGCATTACTGCAATGGTTTCGAGGCCCATGACCGGCACGTCAAAGAGGAGGTGGCCCCTTCGCTGGGAGGACTTCACCAGGGTGATGCTTTTTCCGTTGACCAGGTCGGCGGCGCGTTTCAGCATGGCGTCAGTGCCTTCCATGGCTTCAAGCGCTACGCAGGCGCGGTCGGCGATGGCACAGCTCTGGCCCAGATCAAAGGCGGCGAGCGCGTCGGCGATTTTGCGGCCATAAGCGATATCGGCCTGCTCTTCTGAAGTGAGCTTGCGTTCGGTGAGCAGGCCTTCGGGGGCCAGAAGACTCTTGAGAAGCCTGGTGCTATCGACAAGCTCAATGCCTTCGCTTTGCAGTACCTTGGCCACAGCGCCGATGAGGCCTTCGGTGTTCTTTCCGGGGAGAGCGGCAAGGAGTTTAAACAGCCGCCAATCCGGCTTGATGTTCGAGAAGATTTTGGCGTGTTTCACCTGGCCGGCCATCATGATCTGCGTGATGCCTTCGGCGCGGCAGATTTCGATGAGACGGCTGAGTTCGCCGAGCGAAACCCAATGACACTTGGCAGCCACGTGTTCGATTTCGGGAGAGGCTTCTTCGCGAATGGCGATGGCGACGGCCTCATCGCCCATTTGGCGCGCGGTTTCGAGAGCGAGGATAGGGAAGCGCCCATTACCGGCGATGATGCCGTACTTCACGCTTTGCCTTTGATGACGCCGCGTTTCGAGGTGGCGATGAAGTCGAGGAGCTCGGCGATTTCGGGCGTGTGCGCGACTTCGGACTGAATCTTCGCGATGGCCTGGGAGGTGTTCAGGCCAGATCTAGTGAGGAGGCGAAACGCCGTCTGCAGCCCTTCGATGGTTTCGTTTGAAATGTCGCGCCGTTCGAGGCCCACGCGGTTTGCGCCGAAAACGCCAATTTCGCGATCGGCGACGGTGGTGGAAAACGGCATCACGTCCTGCGTGACGACGCTATAGCCACCGATGAAAGAATGGCGACCAACGCGGCAAAACTGGTGGACGCCGCTGAAGGCGCCGATAGATGCCCAATCGTGAATTTCGACGTGGCCGGCGAGCGTGACGGCATTGGCGAGGATGGTGTCGCTGCCCACCAGGCAATCGTGCGCGATGTGCACGTAAGCCATGAGCCAGTTGCGGTCTCCGATGCGGGTGAGAGCTCCACCGCCTTCGGTGCCGCGATGGATGGTGACGAATTCGCGGACCGTGTTGCCGTCGCCGATATGGGTTTCGGCGGGCTCGCCCTTATACTTCTTGTCCTGCGAGGCGACGCCGACCGTGGAAAAGGGATAGAAGAGATTGTCCGCGCCGATGATGGTGCGGCCATCGACATAATTGTTCGCCATAAAGCGCGTGCGGGGGCCGATTTCGACCTCGGGGCCGATGACACAAAAGGGCCCAATTTCAGCCGTGGGATGGATGCGGGCCGAAGGACTGATCAGAGCTGCTGGTCCTTGCGCTCTAGCTTGCACATGACCTCGGCTTCGGCGACCAAGACGCCGTTAACGGTAGCGCGGCCGGACATTTTCGCGACGGTGCCTTTCTTCTTGAGGACTTTGAGCTCCATGAGAAGCTGGTCGCCGGGGCGGACGGGTTTGCGGAAGCGGGCATGGTCCACGGAGACGAGGAAGACGAGGTAATTATCGCGATCGGGGATGTTGCCGAGGACGAGGACGCCTGCGGTTTGCGCCATCGCTTCGACGATAAGGACGCCGGGCATGACAGGAAAATCGGGAAAATGGCCAGTGAAGAAGGGTTCGTTGGCGGTGACGTTTTTGATGCCCAGGATGCGTTCGGAATCCATTTCGAGGATTCGATCGACAAGCAGCATGGGGTAACGATGCGGCAGGATGCGCCGTATCTCATCAATATCCAAATTTGGCATGGAGCACCCGGTATTATAACAACCGTGCACGAAACACTAAGTTGGGCGGAGCGGGCGATGCCGCAGTTCAAACGGCAGCTTGAGGCGATGGTGAAGGTGGAGAGCCCGAGCGACGATAAGGCTGCCGTGGACCGTTTCGGAACGCTGCTGGCGGACACGGTTTCGGGCGAGG
>Ga0123338_10003032_pt1 | contig 15397 bp, 17 predicted proteins | sample grotaG_FD_89793 | JGI IMG/M metagenome (GOLD analysis project Ga0123338, IMG submission 89793) | Glacier valley bacterial and archeal communities from Borup Fiord, Nunavut, Canada, to study Microbial Dark Matter (Phase II) -... | ecosystem: Environmental > Aquatic > Freshwater > Ice > Glacier ...
AAAACGATGCGAAGGCAGGGATACGGATATCCTGACGATGAATATTTCTTCCTTAAGCTATTCGATTTAAGTAGGAAGGACTATGTTAGGAATACACCATCCCACAAAATTTGTGATTGAGGCCTTTTTCTTATGCCAACCCAGAGTTGAAGAAAGGGATTTTACCATATTTTTTGTATACAAATACATGTACTTGTGTTAGAATGTAATTTGATATTCAATGCATTTCCTATCTGGATTTGCAAAAGGAGGGTACTATACTATGGCAAAAACATATGGCAAAAATAATTGGGCTTTATTTCTTCTAATCCTAGCAGGTATCGTTATCGGAAGTTTTATAGGCCACCTTACGAGAAATGTCAACTTTCTTTCTTGGTTAAATTACGGGATTGACTTTGCTATTGGAGACGCGAATGCTAACAATATTGTTACCTTGAACTTGGGTGTGTTAATAATCCATTTTGGAATAAGCATTAAAATAACGATTGGAAGCATAATCGGTTCCGTAGTAGCTATCTTTATCTATAAAAAAATATAACGATGATATATCCAACTGATTTCTTGGAGAGAGAGTAAAATTAGGAGGATATCATGAACCAAAATTATTTAACAGTAAAAGACCTACCAATCTCCGAAAGACCTTATGAGAAATGTGAAAAGTATGGTGCCGGTTTATTATCCGATGCTGAGCTGCTTGCCGTGATCATAAGAACGGGGACGAAGAACATAAGAGCTATTGATTTGGCAGTTAGTATCTTGAATTTCTCTGACGCTTACCCCGGATTAAAGGGTCTCAATTACCTTACTATGAAGGAATTGACCAAAATAAAAGGCATCGGTAGGGTGAAAGCAATTGAACTTCTCTGTTTAACAGAGATAACCAAACGGATGGCAAAAGAGATTCACCGAGAAAGCCTGAAATTAGTTACACCACAAAGTGTCGCTGATTATTATATGCAGGACATGCGTCATCTTACCAGAGAACAAATTTTCCTTCTTATGTTGGATTCCAAGAATAAAATCATAAAGGATATGATTATCTCTGAAGGAACAGTAAATACTTCAATTATGCCAACCAGGGAAGTATTTGTTCATGCTTTAAAATATGAAGCAGTTAATATCATACTCCTTCATAATCATCCAAGTGGTGATCCTACGCCGAGTGTGGAGGATATCCGAGTTACGAAAAGGATGAAGGAAGCAGGTAATTTAATTGGTATTACGCTTATGGATCATATTATTATTGGCGATAATAAATATATCAGTTTGAAAGAACAGGCACTTTTTTAGAAAGAATTGTTACCCGTACTTGTCTATTGACTACTTAAGTGAAATATATGGGAGGTTACAAGAATTATGGCTGCAAAAGCATATGGTATAGATTTTGGTACCAGTACAATAAAAATATATAAAAGAGGGCAGGGCATCGTACTAGATGAGCGCAATATCATAGCTGTCGCTGATCGTAAAAATGTAATAGCATCAGGGAATGATGCATTTGAAATGTATGAAAGGGCGCCCGCCAATATTCAGGTCACCTATCCGGTAAGAAGCGGCGTAATTGCCGATGTAGCTAACATGCTAACACTTCTAAATCATTTTATGGTTCGTATCAGCGGTTCAAAGAGACCTGGAACAGCCGATTATATTGTTGCTACCCCGACAGATATTACCGAGGTGGAACGCCGTTCCTTTTATGATTTAATTGCAAGCTCAAACTTAAAAGTTGGACACATCAAGATAGTGGAGAAACCAATTGCAGATGCAGTGGGGGCCGGGCTTGATATAATGACTGCAAGAGGTGTAATGATCGTTGATATAGGTGCCGATACCACAGAGGTTTCCATTTTATCCTTAGGCGGTATTGTATTAAGTAAAATGATCCCTATTGGTGGCAATCGACTGGATGAATCTATAAAGAGCATGGTAAAGAGAAAGTATAACCTCTATATTGGTGATAAAACAGCAGAAAATATCAAAAAAAAGCTTGCTTGCGCATATCCTACGGTAGAGGCTTCCGTAAAGGTATATGGTCGAGATGTCGTTACCGGATTACCTACAGAAATGTCGGTATCTTCCGAAAGTGTATATGCTGCAATTTCTGAATACTTGTTTTCAATTATTGATGCAATAAAAATTATTCTGGAACGGACACCACCGGAAATCTCATCAGATATTATTGACAGCGGAATATATATTACTGGAGGTTCTGCAAAGATATTTGCTTTGGATGAACTTCTTCATAAAGAAACTGATTTAAAAATTAACATATGTCCAGATTCAGCCAATACCGTAGTGAATGGACTCGGAAGAATCATGGAGGACCATAAGCTTTCTGTGTTAGCAGATACCTTAAGGCCAAAAACATTGGTAAATTAAATGTTATAGGAGATTTTATGAGACGAAGGACAAAAATCAATATTAATCCGAAGCATGTTCTTATCGTGTGCATTATCATATGTATTAGTTTGATTATTATTTCATTCCGATACGGCGAAAAGCTTACCCCTATCAAAACGGCGGTTGGTTACGTCATTACTCCGATGCAACGGGGAATTAATACCGTCGGAACTTTTCTATCTGATAAACTTGCTACGCTAAAAAGCATGAATAGTTTATTGGATGAAAACGCTAAATTAAATGAGAAGGTTAATCTTCTTTCCTATGAGAACAAACTTCTGTTACAGGACAAGTATGAACTCGACGGTCTTCGTAAACTTTATGAACTAGATCAGAAATATCTTGATTATCCCAAGGTTGCAGCCCGTGTAATCAGTAAGGATACTAACAATTGGTATAATATATTTACAATTGATAAGGGGTCCAGAGATGGGATGAAAAAAGATATGAATGTTCTTGCGGGTAACGGGTTAGCGGGTATTATTACCGAGGTTCATTATAATTACTCCAAGGTTCGATCCATTATTGATGATAATAGTAATGTGAGTGGAATGTTCGTAAAAACCTCAGATACCTGTATCATCAAGGGAGATCTCCAGTTAATGGACGAAGGAAAAATTCGCGTGGAATTAATTAGCAAGGATGCTGATATTTCTGATGGCTACGAGATAGTAACCTCCCATATCAGCCCAAATTTCCTGCAAGGAATATTAATCGGTTATGTAAGCGATATCAAGTTGGATGCCAGTAATATGACGAAAACTGCTTTTCTGACTCCGGTGGTTGATTTTGACAGCCTTGAAGAAGTTCTAGTCATTACTGAATTAAAAGAAGCCTTGATAGACTAAGAAAAGTAGGTAATTTTGTGAAGCGCTTAATTGTTTATTTCATTGAAATCATTATATGTTTTGTTATCCAAAGTTCTATGTTTCATTATATAGGACTTGCAAATGTTGTACCTAATATACTGCTTATCCTTGTTGTTTCTACCGCATATATGCGTGGAAAAATGTCAGGACTTTTATTAGGGTTTTTCAGTGGAATTTTGGTGGATATCATCTTTGGCAGAGTCATTGGATTATATGCTTTGATTTATATGCTGATTGGATATTTAATCGGTTTTTCCCATAAGATTTATGATAAAGATGACTTTACAATACCAATCATTTTAGTTGCTATCAGTGATATAATTTATGGATTTTTCTATTATGTTTTTGAATTTTTACTAAGAGGCCGGTTAAACTTCTTTTATTATTTCAGACGAATTATATTTCCTGAAATGATATATACAATCGCAGTCTCAATCTTTTTATATAAACTGCTACATATGATTAATAATCGATTAAACCGTAAGATAGATGAGGAGGCATAAGATTGCTTGATGTATTTTTGGATTTTATTAAAAAATTATTGAAGTCAAGGCTTTTTCCGATTACACTCATCTTTATCGCCTTGTTTTCAGTACTGTTAAATAGATTATTTGTATTGCAGATTGTGCATGGTCCGGCTTTAGCTGAAGATTTGGATTATAAAGAAACGACCAGCAGAGAAATCAAAAGCACCCGCGGTAATATTTATGATCGAAATGGAAAACTTTTGGCCTCAAATTCCTTGTCTTATTCTGTGACAATGGAGGACAGTACCAAAATTAAATCCAATGAACAAAGAAATATAATTGTCCATCAATTAATAAATGTTATTGAAGAAAACGGCGATACGCTGGACAACGAATTTTATATTATTCAAAATAAGGATGGAGAATTTGAGTTTACGGTAGCAGGGGCAGCGCTGACCAGATTCAAGAAAAATGCATATGCTTATGTATTAGTAGATGATAAATCAACTCCAGAAAAGGAAAATGAATTAACCCCAGAACAACAGGATGCTACAGCTGCACAAGTATACGAATTCTTAAAAAACGGTACGGGTAACGATTATACTACTATGTTTGGAATTTCAGATGAGTATTCGGTCGAGGAAACCCTAAAAATTATGAGTATTCGCTATGCCTTGTTTTGTAATTATCCTAAATTTTTGCAAATAACAGTTGCGTCTAACGTAAGTGATACTACGGTAGCCGCAGTATTGGAAAGCAGTGCGGAATTACAGGGTGTCGAAATACAACAACAAACACAACGGGTATACAATGAAAGTTTATATTTTGCCCACATACTAGGGTATACCGGTTTAATCAGTGCCGAGGAGCTAGATGATTATAATGTAGATGAAGAGTATTATAATTCTACCGATATCATTGGAAAAACTGGTTTTGAGAAGGAGTATGAAAGCTATATCGGTGGTACTAAGGGAAGTGAAATTGTAACGATTGGCACTTCTGGTAAAGTAATTGATGTGGTAGACCGCATCGAACCGATTGCAGGAAATGATATTTATTTAACCATTGACAGTGACCTTCAACGAGCAGCCTATCAAATATTGGAGAAGAAAATAGCAGGTATTTTGATCTCTAAAATTCAACCCGATTTAAATTATGGAACAAAAGGGGAGAGTGCCAGCGATATCTTAACACCGATTTATGAGGTATATTTTGCGCTGATTAACAATAATATCATTGATATTACAAAATTTGATGATAAAGATGCTTCGCAGCTCGAAACTGAGGTTTATAGGAAATACCAATCTTATCTAAAGGTCATGTACGAAAAACTTGATGATTTACTAGCTGTTGATAATACAATTACAAACAATAAAGCTAGTGATATGGAAATTTATCTTGATTATTTTTATACAGTATTGCAAAATCAAGATATTCTACAGACGGAAAACATTCCTACTGATGACGAGACGTATCAATCGTATCTAGACGATAAAATCAGCCTAAGCAGTTTCCTACAATATGCACTATCAAATAACTGGATTGATTTGTCAAAGCTTGGTGTTGGCGATCAATATTACAGTGCAGAAGAGTTATACAAGGAATTAATATCCTATACGAAAGATACCCTGAAAAGTGACAGCATCTTCAATAAGAAAGTATATCGAAATTTGATATTTTCATATAATTTATCTGGAACTGAAATATGTCTTTTATTATTCGACCAAGGTGTGTTAAAATATAATAAAGCTGAAATGGAACGACTAAATTCGGGAAATTATTCTCCGTTTAAATTCATGCAGGACAAGCTGACAACGCTTGAGATTACACCAGCCATGCTGGCATTAGAGCCTTGTAGCGGTTCGCTCGTCGTAACAGATGTAAAAACTGGTGATTTACTTGCAATGGTCACCTATCCTAGCTATGATAATAACAGACTGGCGAATAAGATTGATTCCGAATATTATTCCATGCTTTATAATGATCTAACAAAACCATTTAATAATCGTCCTACTACGGAACTTACTGCTCCTGGTTCCACATTTAAAATGGTAACCGCAGCTGCTGCCTTAGAGGAAGGCGTTGTAACCCCTGAGGAAAGAGTACTTGATCTTGGTATATTTGATAAGATTTTACCTGCAGCAAAATGCAATATCTATCCCGGCTCCCATGGCTCAGTCAATATCGTCGATGCTCTTAAGGTTTCCTGTAATTATTTCTTTTATGAGATGGGTTTCCGCCTCAGTATTGATAGTACTATCGGTAAGTTTAGGGAGCAGTTGGGAATTAGTCAACTTGAGAAATATGCAACCATGTTTGGATTGAATGAAAAATCAGGAGTTGAGTTATATGAATTAAGTCCACAAATTTCTGATAAAGATTCCATTCGTTCCGCCATCGGCCAAAGTACAAATGTTTATACCCCAGTGCAAATGTCCAGATATGTTACCTCAATCGCAAACAGAGGAATTGTATTTGATTTAACATTATTGGACAAGATTGTAGATAAAGATGGACAAATAATACTTGATAACGCAGCAAAGGTTAACCATGATTTATCAAACTTTAGAGCCACTACCTGGGATAATATCCAAGAGGGGATGTATTCTGTTGTAAATGTCAGGGGAGGATCCGTGTATGGCTTGTATAAGGATTTAGGGATTACTGTGGCCGGGAAGACCGGTACTTCACAAATCAGTAAAGTAAATCCTAATAATGCATTATTTGTATCCTATGCCCCTTATGTTAACCCTCAAATATCGGTAACAGCAGTAATACCTAATGGTCATACCTCCGGTAATGCTGCAGAGCTTGCTAGAGAGATTTATAAATTATACTTCAATTTGGAAGATACAAGCAAATTGGTTGAAAGTAATGTTACATTACCTGAAAACAATATTGCAGCTTTCTCTGATTAACTATTCAGAATATTGTCGAAAAGGAGAATTCAATGAAAGCGGTAAACAATTCTGTCATGATTAAAGGAAATAAATATGGTATCATTGTTGTGTTAAGTCCTGATGTCCCGTTTGAGGAATTAAAACGGCTGGTAGATGAAAAATTCAAAGAATCCAGTAAATTTTTTGAAAAAGCTAAGATGGCAATCAGCTTTGAGGGACGAAAACTTACGAATGAAGAGCAAAAAGAAATTCTTGATATTATCGGTGAAAATACCGAGATGCACATAGTGTGTGTCATTGATAACGATCCTGAAACCGAAGAAATGTTCCATAAATCACTTGATCAAAAGCTTATGGAACTTTCTAATAATACTGGTCAGTTTTATAAAGGAATTTTACGTTCCGGCGCATCCTTGGAATTTGAGACGAGTGTAGTCATTATCGGGGATGTAAATCATGGTGCAAGAGTTGTTTCTAAAGGTAACATCATTATTCTTGGTTCTTTAAAAGGAAATGCTTTTGCTGGTGCAACCGGAAACACAAACTCCTTTGTGGTAGCCTTAGACATGAGTCCGATGCAGATACGTATTGCAGATACCATAGCCAGATCACCTGATAATCCTGTAAAGGATGAAGTGAAGGAAGCAAAAATAGCATTTTTAGAAAATGGCAATATTTATATTGAACCGCTTAATAAAAATATCTTACAAGATATTAACTTATAAGTGGAATATAAGCATTTATAGTAAAATTAGGAGGTCAAAGCTTCCTTAAAAAGCAAAACAGGGAGGTAAATCTGCCTGAAAAGACCAGGGAGGTGTAAATCCTCCTAAAAAGCAGGGAGGTAAATCCTCCTAAAAACCAGGAGGATTAAAAAAGAATGGGTGAAGTTATTGTAATAACATCAGGTAAAGGTGGTGTTGGTAAGACAACAACAACCGCAAATGTTGGTACAGGCTTAGCAATCTTAGGAAAGAAAGTCGTTTTGATTGATACCGATATAGGTTTAAGAAATCTGGATGTAGTTATGGGTTTGGAAAACCGTATTGTCTATAATCTGGTAGATGTAATAGAAGGTACTTGTAGAATAAGAAATGCTTTGATTAAAGACAAACGTTATCCTAATCTTTACTTATTACCTTCCGCTCAGACGAGGGATAAGAATGCAGTTAGTCCGGAGCAGATGAAAAAGCTGGCAGATGAACTAAAAGAAGAATTTGATTACATATTAATGGATTGTCCAGCCGGAATTGAACAGGGCTTTAAAAACGCCATTGCCGGTGCGGACAGAGCATTAGTTGTTACTACCCCCGAGGTTTCTGCCGTAAGGGATGCCGATCGTATCATTGGATTATTGGAAGCCAATGAAATGAAGCAAACTCAATTAATCGTCAACCGAGTTCGTATGGATATGATAAAACGCGGTGATATGATGTCAAGTGACGATGTATGTGAGATTTTGGCTATTGATTTAATCGGTATTGTTCCAGATGATGAGAATATCGTTATTTCCACAAACCAAGGAGAGCCGTTGGTTGGTAACGATTCATTAGCCGGAAGAGCATACATGAATATTTGTAGAAGAGTAACCGGAGAAGAAGTTCCTTTTTTGAACTTAAGCGAAAGGAATAACATATTTGTTAAACTTTTTGGAAAACGAAGGAAAAATTAGGGAGGTAGCAGAATGGGCTTTTCAGATTTTTTTAAGAAAAAGGGTACCGGTAGCATTGCGAAAGATAGATTGAAATTGGTTTTAGTATCAGACCGCGCTGGATGCTCACCGGAAATAATGGAACAAATTAAGAATGATATCATTGCTGTAATATCAAAATATATGGAGATAGACTTTGATGCACTTGATATCAAAATAGCTCAAATGGATTCGGAATCACATAACGGTGTTGTACCTGCGTTATTTGCTAATATTCCGATAAAAAATATGAAGACTCTTCCAAAGAATTAAGGATGTATACTGATGTTTAAATTTAAGCAATATGATTTCAAACGATATAATATTTCATTATTGATTATTGTCATGATTCTCGGAGTAATCGGAGCCTTATTAATCAAGCAGGTGAAGGGAGAAGATTACCTCAAGCAGCTAGTTGGTTTGGCAGGGGGTATCATTCTTGCAGTAGTTATTTCCTTGATTGACTATCACTTTATATGTAAATTTTATATCGCTTTATACATTATTAATCTTATTCTTCTAATTATGGTTAAAATGTTTGGAAAAACCATAAACTATGCACAGCGTTGGTTGGATTTAAAGTTTATGATGTTTCAACCTTCCGAGCTAAGCAAAATAATATTGATTTTGTTCATAGCCGTAGTATTTACCTCATTTAAAGATAAGATAAATAATGGTTTCGTCATTTTACTTTCAATCGTGTCTATGGCTATACCAACTTTATTAATCTTAACTCAAACAGATTTGTCTACGAGTATGGTTATCATGTTCGTTTTTGTAATGATGATATTCGCGGCAGGATTAAGTTGGAAAATAGTTTTGCCCGCATTAGTAGCTGGAATCCCTGGTTTTATCGCTTTGTTTTGGTATGTGCAACAGGATTATCAGGTTATATTATCAACAACGCAACAGGAGAGAGTACTTTCCATTATTAATCCTGAGTTGTACCCTGAAATTATGTATCAGCAGACAAATTCGATACAGGCGATTGGCTCCGGACAGCTGTATGGAAAACGGTTTATTGAGAATTTATCACAGATACGCGGTTACAAATATGTTCCTATCTCGGAAAGTGATTTTGTTTTTTCAATCGCAGGAGAAGAAATGGGCTTTATCGGCTGTTGCTTAATCCTTGGTTTATTTGCAATTATTATTTATAAATGTTTACTTACGGCGAAAAAGGCTCCGGACCGATTAGGCATGTTAATTTCAGTTGGCATAGCTTCAATGTTTATGTTCCAGGTTTTTGTAAACATTGGTGTAGCAACTTCTATTTTGCCAAACACCGGAATTCCACTTCCTTTCCTAAGTTCAGGATTAAGTTCACTGATGAGTGGTATCATTTCCATAGGAATTATTCTTAACATAAGATTACAACCAAAAAAAATTAGGGGGTTGAAAACATGAATGTTGGTATGATAGCTCATGATGCAAAAAAGAAGTTAATGCAGAATTTTTGTATTGCTTATCGTGCTATTTTAAGCAAACACAATCTTTTTGCAACTGGTACCACAGGTCGTTTGATTGAAGAAGTTACAAACCTTTCCGTTCATAAGTATCTGGCTGGTCATTTAGGTGGTGAGCAGCAATTAGGCTCCCAGATAGAACACAATCAAATGGATTTAGTTATTTTTTTAAGAGATCCGTTAACACCTAAATCACATGAACCTGATGTTAATAATATTTTTCAGTTGTGTGACATGCATAATATTCCACTTGCAACTAATCTTGCGACTGCGGAATTAATGATTAAGGCACTGGAACGCGGGGACCTTGATTGGAGAGATATATTTAAACCTTAGGTAGTGTACATGTTTGTGATTTTATAAGTAAAATTTTAGCGGCCTTTCCCTGCGTGCGTTCAGAACGCTCCGCTTCACAAGATGCACTTGGCCGGTCTCGCAAAATTTTCCCTATAAAATCACAAACATGGGATATACGTTAATGAAGGATATAAGTTTCCTTGTTATGAAGTGTCTACAAGATGGTCGGTTTGTTCCGCTTTGCGGAATGTAACCGGGATAATTGAGTAGACTTGGAATGGATATACATTACTGAAGGATATAAGTTTCTTTGTTATGGAGTGTCTACAAGATGGTCGGTTTGTTCCGCTTTGCGGAATGTAACCGGGATAATTGAGTAGACTTGGATTGGATATACGTTACTGAAAGATATAAGATTCTTAGATATTGGAGAATCTACAAGAGGGTCGGTTTGTTCCGCTTTGCGGAATGCAACCGGGCTGTAGGATACGCAAGTGGGAGAGGGTGTTTTTATATGAAAAAAATACTTTTGATGGTTTGGCTTATCATTACCACTTTTGCTTTGGGGGGATGTCAGGTTTCCTCTGTTTTGTTTTTATCTTTTCAGGAGAATCAAGGTGGGGAGGGTTTTGCCCTTGATAATCATATTACGGAAGGGGATTTTTTTGCTGAGGATCTTGTTGTTATTCCAGAGGATTTCAATATTACAAAGGATGACGAATTAAGCTCGGAAGCTACTTTGCTTGTGAATACTACGAATAATGAAATTATATATGCGGATGACGTGTATGAAAAGCTTTATCCTGCTAGTATTACGAAACTCTTAACTGCATTAGTTGTTTTAAAGTATGGTGATTTATCTGATACCACTACCATTAGTTACGCGGCATCGCATATCGCCGAAGCTAATGCAAAAATCTGTGGTTTTAAAGAAGGAGATGTAATTTCAATTGAAGTGTTATTGAATTCCCTTCTGGTTTATTCGGGAAATGATGCCGGAATAGCTCTTGCAGAGTATGTGGGAGGCAGTGAAGAGGCCTTTGTGGAGAAAATGAATGAAGAAGCCAAGCGTATTGGTGCGGTTCATTCTAATTTTGTCAACTCACATGGACTCCATGATGCTAACCAATATACAACAGCTTATGATATTTATCTCATTTTTAACGAATTAATACAAAATGATACTTTCTTTTCAATTATTAATACCAATTCCTATACTGCAGTTTATACAGATAAGGATGGAAATGAATTGCAAAAAGCCTTTAAAACAACCAATCGGTATTTAAATGATGAAGAGGAATCTTTGGAAGGATTAAATGTCATTGGTGGTAAAACAGGTACTACCTTTAATGCGGGGAATTGCTTGGTTTTATTATGCCAGGATGAAGCGAAAAATGATTATATAGCGGTTATTTTAAAAGCCTCCGACAATGACAGCCTTTACTTACAAATGTCGCATTTATTGTCTCTCTTGAATAAATAGCTGTGATGATAGATAATGATTAATTTGACAGAATGGAATTTTGTAGTTGTTTTTCAAGGTGATTTGTACTATAATTAATCTAACAAAAATAAGACCTCTGATTTAAGGGCTGCAGAGCCTGTGCTAACAAATATTTCATTATTAATATAAGATATTTGGCTAGCCAATTTATCTTATAGAAATAATATTTGTTAAAACGATACTGGTTGTTTTAATGCAATGACAATATAATATTGGCACTGAAATTTATATTGTGCCCATCATAAGGAGGAGATTGCAATGATACAGATTATTTCAGGTGAAAAAGGTAAGGGCAAGACAAAAATCCTTATAGAGAAAGTTAACAATGAAGTGAAAGTAGCAAAAGGAAGCATTGTTTATCTTGACAAAAACAGCAAGCATATGTACGAATTAAGTAATAAAATCAGGTTAATCAATGTACGAGATCATTTTATTGAAAATCAAAGTGAATTTATCGGTTTTATCTGTGGTATTATTTCTTGTGATCATGATTTGCAAGCAATCTTTCTTGATAGTTTCCTTAAAATAGCCTATATTGATGAGAATAATATCCAAGCTGTTTTTGATAAATTAGAGAAAATATCAGAACAATTTCAGGTTGATTTAGTAATCAGTATTTCTATGAATTTAGATCAACTACCCGAAAGTGTAAAGAAGAATGTAATTGTATCTTTATAAAATAACCTTAATAGCGAAGATAAAGGAGCGTTGTATATCACACGCTCCTATTTTTATCTGACTTATTCGTTTTTTAATCTTCCGAAAAAGCTTAGAGAATATAATCCTGAAATACCAACAAGTGCATAAACTATTCTGGAAATAAGAGTCATGTCTCCAAAAATTACTCTAACCAAATCAAAACTGAAAAATCCGATTAAGCCCCAATTGACGGCACCGATCACGACCAAAATCAATGCGATATAGTCCAATGTTTTCATTTCTTTCCCTCCTTCTTGCCTTTTGATTACCCTTAACGTATATATATCCATACTAAATAGTATGTGAAACTATTAAGAAAAATCTTTCTTATAATATAATAACCTTTTTTTTTGCTATTATACATATAGGTTGTAAAAGTAGTGTTAGCTTCTTTAAAAATAAAGAATTTTTTTATGACGAGTTAGATTGTTAGCCTATTTACGATGAATAGGCTGACCATTCATCTTTTTATTGAATTGTTAATAGGAGATAGAGGTTATCAGTAACAGTATATATGAAAAATAATGCAATAAGGGGTTTAAAAATTTTAAAAAAGTAAGTATAATGTAATCGAGTAACAAAGGAGGTGAAAGCTTGAGTAGTAATAAAAGAGTAGTTAAATTTAGAAAACGCAGAAGTGCAAATATTGGTATTATAGTGTTCTTAATTATGTTTATCTATATATCAATTAATGTCTATATTTATTTTACAAAAGAGCACATTTCGATTTATGAAGTGAAAAAAGGTTCCACTGCAGAAGATAATCTAATCACCGGACTAATTCTACGGGACGAAACGTTTGTTTACTCTGATAAAGCTGGATATATTTCGTATTTTCAAAAAGAAGGTTCCAGAGTTTCCAAGAATGCTTCTTTATTTTCAATAGATGACAATTCTCAAATATTAGATTATATTACCAACAGTGAAAATCCCATTACCTTATCTAAGGAAAATAATGCTGAAATTAAATACGAAATCCAAAGCTTCCAAAAATCTTTCTCAGATGATAATTTTATTGCCGTTTATGAATTTAAGGAGAATGCACAGAGTACTGTCCTTGATTTGCTGAATCAAACGATGATAGATCACGGGCAAGAAGTACAGGAGGAGACAGGATATACCTATACGTACGATGTTTTTCAAAGCAAAGCAAGTGGTATCATTTCTTACTATGCAGATTCATTTGAAGCGGTTACTCAGGATAATGTATCGCAAGATAGTTTTGCGAGCGATAGCTATGAACGGACAAGCCTTAGGACAACGGAAATGGTTACACAAAACAGTCCGGTATGTAAGCTTATTACATCAGAGCTTTGGTCCATTATTCTACCACTTACACCCGATCAATACGAGAAATTAGTTGGAAAAGAACAGGTTAGTTTTACTATTTTAAAAGATGATTTTAAAACCTCTTCGAATTTGATTTTAATAAAAAAAGGTACAGACTATTATGCAAAATTATCACTGGAAAAGCTTTTATCAAACTACCTGGAGGACCGATACCTGGATATTGAACTTGATTTTGGTACTGTAGAGGGCTTGAAAATCCCCAAATCATCAATAATTGAGAAGGATTTCTATCTTGTGCCAATAAAGTACTTTACCAAAGGTGCAAACAGTGATAATGATGGACTGACGGTAGAAACCTATGATAAAAAGGATGGAACTGTTAGTTATAGTTTTATTCCAACTGATATTTACGATCAGGATGATACCTACGGGTATGTGGATGCCAAACAGTTTTCGATTGCTACTTCTATTAAATTACCGGATTCAGCAGATAGTTATAAACTCACAAAGATGGATAAGCTAATCGGTGTATATAACGTGAATATGGGCTATGCTGTATTTAAACGAATTGAAATACTTTATGATAATGAAGAGTATTGTATCGTAAAAGAGGATACTTCAAGAGGCCTTTCTGTATATGATCACATTGCTTTAGATGGTACGACAGCAGTAGAACAAAAAATTATTTATTAATTGCAAAATAATTCATGACAAGCGAATTTATTTAATTGATTCACTCGTCACAATTAATTGTTAAATTTAATGATAATCTTTTATCACGATTTGAACTATATACTTAATATTACGAAGGAGCACAAACGACATGATGAAGGATAATGTTTTAAATATTGAACAGAGGATTCAAGCTGCTTGTGACCGTGCGGGTAGAAAGCGCTCCGAAGTTACACTGATTGCAGTAAGTAAGACAAAGCCGATATCTATGATTAAAGAAGCCTATGAACTTGGAATGCGGCATTTTGGTGAAAATAAAGTGCAGGAATTAGCACAAAAGTTTGACTCCTTACAGGAAGAGTTTATGGAGGATATCTATTGGCATCAAATTGGCCATTTACAGCGCAATAAAGTCAAATATATTGTTGATAAGGCTGTCTTAATTCACTCAGTAGACTCTTTACGGCTGGCTATGCAGATTGAAGAAGAAGCAGCAAAAAAAGATATTATCTGTGAAATATTAATTGAAGTAAATATTTCTGAGGAGGAAACCAAATTTGGCACGTCCTCACAGGAGGTAATATCGCTTGTTAATGAAATATTAAAGCTTCCCCACGTGAGACTAAGAGGTTTGATGACCATAGCGCCCAATGAGGCAAATCCCGAAAAAAATAGGGTTTATTTTAGGAATTTGCGAGAATTATATGTTGACATAAAAACAAAAAACATTGATAATAGGGATAAAGAGATGGAAGTCAATATTCCCCACTTTAATATTCTTTCCATGGGCATGACTGGTGATTTTGAGGTTGCGATTGAAGAAGGTGCTACGATGGTTCGAATTGGTACAGGCATTTTCGGTGAACGAAATTACAATGAAAAAGTTTAAGGAATGATAGATAGGAGAATAAGTAAAATGTCGAATATTTTTAAAAATTTTTTAAATTCCATGAAATTAACTGAAGATGATGAGTATGAAGAATATCTAAATGATGAGTCTGATAAAGAAGACAAGAAAACCAAGCTTTTGGAAAAAAGAGCAGAAAAAGAAAAACACGAGATAAATGAAGACGCTCCGAAAAATCAGGTACAGTATACTTCCAATGCCAATGACTTTCGGAAAGAAAGGATACCTAAAATGGA
>Ga0123338_10003033_pt1 | contig 15392 bp, 20 predicted proteins | sample grotaG_FD_89793 | JGI IMG/M metagenome (GOLD analysis project Ga0123338, IMG submission 89793) | Glacier valley bacterial and archeal communities from Borup Fiord, Nunavut, Canada, to study Microbial Dark Matter (Phase II) -... | ecosystem: Environmental > Aquatic > Freshwater > Ice > Glacier ...
CGACCGTTAGGACACCCTGACCGCCAAAACCGGCACACACCAATTGAATTGTCTTCATTTCGATGCTCCCTTATCCTTGAATACACCCAAAGGATAATACGGAACCATTTGGTTCTTAATAAATCCCAACGCTTCGATCGGACTTTGACCCCATCCGATATTACAAGTAGAAAGAACTTCGATCATACTGAATCCTTGTTTATCGCGCTGCACTTCAAAAGCATGTTTGATTGCTTTCTTCGCCTTACGGACACTGGCCGGATCAATGACTGTTACACGTTCGATATACGTCGAACCCGGTACGGTCGCCAGTAACTCGGACATCCGGATCGGTTCTCCCTGCGTCGCAACATTGCGACCGTATGGAGAGGTCGTCGTGATCTGATTCGGTAACGTCGTCGGTGCCATCTGGCCGCCGGTCATCCCATAGATCGCATTGTTCACGAATATAACCGTAATGTTTTCACCGCGATGCGCTGCCTGAACGATCTCGCCGGTTCCGATGGAAGCCAGGTCACCGTCACCCTGATAGGTGAATACAGTCTTATCCGGATGTGTACGCTTGACCCCGGTCGCTACGGCCGGTGCTCTTCCGTGCGCTGCTTGGATCGCATCGCAATTAAAGAACTCATAACTCATGACCGAGCACCCGACGGAAGCGATCGCGATCGCTTCATCCAATAATCCAAGCTCATCCAAACATTCCGCTACTAAGCGATGGATGATCCCATGGGTGCATCCCGGACAGTACGTAAACGGAGCATCTGTCAATCCCCGTGTTTTTTTAAATAGGACGGTCATTTTGTATCACCTGCCAAATATTTTTTAACGGCACCGACAATTTCCGAAGGCTCGAAAATCATGCCTCCCGTACGTCCGTAGAAATAGACCGGAACTTGATTACCGACTGCCAAACGAACATCATTGACCATCTGTCCCATCGATAATTCACACGTTAGGATGAATTTACACGTTTGGGTATGAGCTTTGATGATCTCATGCGGGAACGGCCATAACGTCTTGGGACGGATCAATCCGACGCGCACGCCTTCGGCGCGAAGTTGTCCGATCGCCGATTTGACGATTCTGGATGGTGTTCCGTAGGCGATCAAAACAACTTCAGCATCTTCGCATTGGCTCACTTCCGCCATCACTTCGTTCTGTTCGATGGAGTCATATTTAGCTTTTAAATGAATATTATGATTTTCCAGGTCTTGCGGATTCAGAAACAACGAGTTGACAACGTTTCGCGGTCGAATTCCCGACTTTCCGTCGGAAGCCCAAGGTTTATCCGTTTTCGCTAACGGTCGTACGTTCATTTCGACCGGTTCCATCATTTGACCGATGATACCGTCTGCCAAAACCATGACCGGATTACGATAATGTTCAGCGAGTTCAAACCCTTGACGCATCATGTCGGCTGCTTCCTGAACACCGTTGGGAGCTAAAACGATTACATGATAATCACCGTTTCCGCCGCCGCGGGTAGCTTGATTATAGTCACTTTGGGCCGGCAGGATTCCACCCAGGCCCGGTCCGCCGCGACTGACGCTGACGATCAATCCCGGTAATTCAGCTCCTGCCATGTATGAAATACCCTCTTGTTTAAGGGCAATGCCCGGCGAGGAAGAGGAAGTCATGACACGCGCTCCGGAAGCCGCAGCTCCGTAGACCATATTGATGGCCGCCAGTTCACTTTCGGCTTGAATGAAGACACCGTTGTTTTTCGCTAAGTATTTGGCCATGTATTCACCGATCTCATTTTGCGGTGTGATCGGATAACCGAAGAAAGCTTCGCAACCGGCATTGATCGCTGCTTGGGCAATGGCTTCATTGCCTTTCATTAATTGCTTGCTCATTCATCGATCCTTTCTACAGTGATTACCACGTCGGGACACATCAAAGCACAACTTGTACAAGCAATACATTTGTCGGGATCGACAATGTGACTCGGATTATATCCGATCGCATTTATTGTCCCGGTATCTAACTCAAGAATATGGACCGGACATGCATTTACGCAAAGTCCGCACCCTTTACAACGATCGATATCAAATGTTAATCGGCCTTTCATAAGGTATCTCCTTCCATCCACTCTTTTCGTAAAAGAAGCTGTTGAAACGGTAATATGGGATTATGGATAAACGGTTCGACTTCATTGACCAAGTGTTGATCGATCATCGTAAAGACGATCGGCAACTGGAGTTGTTTGGCCAGATCTTCGATCTTCTGTTGAGCATCGATCACCATCGAGGATGATGTTTCATCCAACATGTGGGTATTGTGTACCAGACCGTTGATGTTGAATCCGGCTTTTTCTTGAAAAACACGAATCGTCTCTTTGATTTCAGTCAATTCCGATTCACTTCGATTGAGATTGATGACCAACCAAATATCCGACTGTACGAAGATATCGCGAAAGGTCGCCAGCGGTTTCAATCCCGCTTCGCTTCCCGCAATATCCACGATGACCCGTTTACCTTGCCGTACCAAAGTCGATAAAGCACCGTTGATCGCGGGTAGATCCTGATTCAAACTGTTTTGGGTGAGATTACCGGTGATTTCGACGCCTTGAGTCAATAACCATTTGCTTTCTTCGCGCGGTCTGAAATAAGGGTTGATCACATCCAGGTCACATAGATAACAGGGTGTCTGTGTCAGTGCAAACTGAATACAGAATTCACTTTTTCCAACACCATAAGCGCCGGTAACAATGGTACAGGATTTCACTATTTTCCGATATAGATGCTGTTGATATTACGCATCATTTCAATGCGCTTCTCAGCCATGCGATCAGCGACCAAATAAGTCGGTGTATTGGTTTCACGGGATACACGAATGATCTCACGAACGCGGTCATAGATCAGATCGATGGCTCGCATTGCCGCTTCACGGTCATATCCGATGATCTCTTGATAAACATTGATAAGTCCGCCGGCATTGATGACATAATCAGGTGCATACAGTATGCCCATGTCATGAATCGCTTGTCCGTCGATTTCCGAATCTTTTAATACATTATTTGCACAGCCGGCGATGATCTTGCACTTCAGCATCGGTAATGTCTCGGTATTGATGACAGCTCCTAATGCGCACGGAGCAAATACGTCGCATTCGACGCCGACGATTTCTTCATACGAAACAACGGTCGCATTGACTGCTGAAGCGACTTCGGCAACTTTCTCTTGATCGATATCGGCAATAATAAGCTTGGCACCGTCATCGTACAGATATTTGCACAGTTCAGCACCGACATGGCCGACACCCTGGACTGCAATTACTTTCCCTTCGATTTTAGCACTGCCCGTCAATTCTTTCAAGCATGCTTTTATACCTTTATATACACCGTATGCGGTCAACGGAGAAGGATCTCCGGATGTGCGTTTAAGACCGGTTACGTGATCTGTTTCCATCGCTACGAATTCCATGTCTTCCGGTGTCGTTCCGACATCTTCGGCAGTGATGTAACGGCCTCCGAGCGAATCAACATATTTACCGAATGCGCGCCAAAATGCTTCACGGCGAACTGTATCGGCACGTAAACTTTTCGAATTTCCGAATATAACTGCTTTACCGCCGCCAAGATTTAATCCGGCACAGGCCGCTTTTTTGGTCATACCGCGAGCTAAACGAAGAACGTCAAGTACACCCTCTTCTTCATCCGCATATTCCCAAACACGTGTTCCGCCGAGGGCCGGTCCTAAAGAGGTATTATGAATACAAATAACTCCGCGTAAACCAGTATTACGATCATGCATATAGATCAACTGCTCGTAACCATACTTCTCCATGTACTTAAATTTTTCCATCCGATCGTTTCCTTTCAGCGTTATACGCTACTGATTTTGTAAAAGAAAAAGTCGTTCGTGATTCGCTGAAAATCTGAAACGACCGTCTTCCGGCATAGTATCAAATGCACCGGCTAACTTCACCGGAACTAGTTTATATTCAATAACGAATTCCGTTTTGATCATCGGACCACTCCTTCCCTACACCGACAGTATACCAAATTCGATGTCTTATTGTAAGCGTTTTCATAGAATCTTCATCTAAACTTCAGATGCGTTCGAGTATCTATTTTACTTATAATAAAATGATCCGGATCCACACAGAAAAGAGATCCGAATACTTACTTGTTCGCATCTCTTTTTGGTATCTAACGATATTATATAAAGTGTGAAATTCTAATGGTCATCGGCCGGTATCAACAGGACCGAAGAATCGGCCTGTCTGGCAACATTATGCGATACACTTCCTAAGTAGAGTTCTCGTACGAATCCTCTGCCTTGTGATCCCATTACAACCAGATCGGTTTTTGTTTCTTTGATCATCGACAAGATTTCAAGAGCCGGAACCCCATACCTGATTGCAAAATCAACTTCGACTTTTCCGAGTTCAAGCAGTTCATTTTTTAAATTGACCAATCGTTCTGTATCGATTCGATTGAATTCATCCAATTTAGTGATCAAATAAGGATCCATGCGATGTTGATCCTGGACATGGACCAACGTTACTTTATCGACACCCGATTCAACCATTTTTTTAACGACATCGAATGCTCGATCGGCCGTATCGGAGAAATCAGTCGGAAACAAAATATGGTGATTGAAATGACTGTTAACGACTTTGGAAGATGTTGTTCCATTTTCATGGGTTTTTTTCATACGTATCAACAGAACCGGTTTTTTTGCGAAATGGATCACTTCGTAGGCCAGTCCGCCCAAGAACAATTCCGTTAACCGCGTATGTTTTTCAGCTCCCGTAACGATCAGCGTATTCCCTTTTTCGGCGATCTGATTGATCTCGTTCTTGGCAATACCGGAGATGATCTTGGTTTCAACGTTATATCCCATTTCTTCAAGAACTTTCTTTTGTCTGATCAGACTGCTTTCGATCACCTTAGTGGTATACGACAAAGCGATCGATGCGGTTTCATCGACCCCTAAGCACTGTACCAAAACGACATCGTTTGCTCCGAAGATCTTGAGACCTTCGAAACTCTTGACGATCGAGTATGATTCTTCGGATAGATCGACTGCCAGAATGATTTTTTTGAACATGTTTTGCCTCCTTGTGTATTGATCCGATCCATTCTCATCTTCAGACAACAAAACCGTGACCTGAATCACTGTCGCATAATAAATGATTGAAAACTGATGTAATTTCTTGATTCAACAGTTGATTAATCTCTATATGAATATCATATTCTCTTTGATTTTCGTTGTCAATGTAACAAGCTCTTACATAAAAAAAGAACATTTCTGTTCTCTTTTTATGTAACTTGATTTGTTGATTACGCTAATAAATCATTCTTTAAACGATCAAATTCTTCTTTAGTGATCTCACCTTTGGCATAACGTAATTTTACGATTTCAAGCGCTGAATCAGAACCGGCGGGTGCATTATGGTAACCCATGTGCGGTCCTCCGTGGTAATGTCCGCGTCTGACCAACATGCGAATGACCATAACGATCAAAACGATGAATAAGATCATCATGATGCATCCCATGAGAATGCCGCCCCAACCGTAATTTCCCATCATTCTGCTGTAGCCGTAATCAGCATATCCACCTAATCTGTCGAATCCTCTCATCATACATTTCCTCCGTGAATTACTTTTGCGTTCACTTTGTGAACAGTAATTCGTGCTTTCTTTTTTGTGACAGAAACAGTGTATCTGTCTGTCTGAGAAAATAATAACAGTTAATTGTTACGAAAGTGTGGAGATGCTCAGAATTTGAACGATTTCGCCTAATTTTCACATTTGAATGATTTTATGCTTTTTGAAGAAGCTCGACAACCTCATCCGGCGACAGTACTTTACCGAAAGAAACAACCTTTTCATCAACAACCAATGCCGGTGTACGCATCACTCCGTACAGAGCGATGTCTTTCATATTGGTTACTTTAACGATTTCTGCCGGAATTCCCATTTTTTCAATGGCTACTTTTGTGCTGGCTTCCAAACGCATGCAGTTACTGCATCCCGATCCTAGAATTTTGATGATCATTTTTTATCTCTTTCCGGTGATTTCACCTAAATTACTTCAATTACTTCAATTACTTCTGAATTTTTGATTAAAACAACAGATACCCAAATGCATTGAACAGATAACCGATCAAGATGATCCCGAACGTCACAAACCCAACGAAGAGTACCAAAAGTTTTGTCTTAACAACATTTTTCAACATAATGATCGAAGGTAACGACAGAGCGGTGACGGCCATCATGAAGGATAAAGCTGTTCCGATTCCGACTCCCTTGATAACCAATGCTTCCGCGATCGGTAAGGTTCCGAAGATATCCGCATACATCGGTATACCGACAAGTGTTGCCAAAGGAACACTGAACCAGTTATCTTTACCCAAGATCAAGGTGATGATGTCCTGCGGGATCCAGTTATGAATAGCAGCCCCGATTGCTACACCGGCTAATACATAGATCCAAACTTTATGAACGATTTCATCGACTTGCTCGACCGCATACTTGATTCGATCACGTTTCGTCATCGTTTCCTGATCCATTTCCAAAAGCGGACTTTTGAAAACAAACTCTTCGATTTGATCTTCCATATGTAACATCGAGATGAAAGTTCCTCCGGCAACAGCAAGAATAACTCCGAATACCACATAAGCCATTGCGATTTTCCAATTAAAGATACTGGCCAATAAGATTACCGACGCCAGATCAACAAGCGGTGATGAGATCAGAAACGAGAATGTGACACCCAACGGTAATCCGGCACTGGTAAATCCGATAAAGAGCGGGATAGATGAGCAGGAACAAAACGGAGTGATCGTTCCCAGTAAAGCGCCCAACAGATTTGCCGTAACACCCTTGTAGTGACCAAGAATTTTCCGGGTACGCTCAGGCGGAAAGAAACTTTGGATATAGGATACGGTAAATATCAATACCGATAACAAAATAAATATTTTGATCACATCATAGAGAAAGAAATGGATACTCCCTCCCAGTCGTTCATCGATCGAAAGTTTGAAAACATTCTCCACAAACCACTGAATTCCATCACTCAACCATGTCATTTTTAACAATGCATCATTAATCCATTGAAATATTTGCATCTGATTTCCTCGATTTCTTGCCTACACATTCATGTTCTTCTATATGTTAACCAACATATAGATGTTTGTCAATATGTTTGGAAAAGAACTTTACTTTTTCTCGCATGAATAAACTGTTTCAGTCTCACTTACCGTATCCAAGCGTTGAAATTCCAATTTCATTTCATCGAATACAGCATGATTCACGGAATATCGCATCCAAATTCCGTCTTTCCGACAGGTGATCAGTCCGCTGTTCGTTAACTTTTTCATGTGATGAGACAAAGTTGGTTGTGTGATCGCAAATTCGTCAAGGATCGTACAAGCGCAAAGTTCACTGTGAAGCAGCATTTTAAAAATCTTGTAACGCGTATCATCGGCCAATGCTTTTAATACTTCCACCATCTCCACTTGTTTTTCCATGAGTTTCTCCTATATAGATGTTTGTCTATGTATCATCATACGCTGTTCTTATCGATTGTCAATCCTAAACCCGTAAACACGATCGATAATCAATAAAAAAAATCTCCCTTTACCTTTGCGATTTTACTGCCTTAGGTAGTAGGAGAGACTTTTTAAATTGTAGATATATTGTTGATTCGTGATTATTCCGATTCTGAACTCAGAATCCGAAGGTCAATGTTGCTTCGACAGCCAATTGACCATCGACATAAGCTTTCGCCTCACCGATTCCGAAACTACTGCGCAATGTAACCAAGGTGATCTCTAATCTTAATGTATCTCCGGGAATTACTTTGCGACGAAATTTAGCTTCTTTGATTCCCGCAAAATAGGCGATCTTACCTTGATATTGGGGTAGTGAGAGAATCGCAACAGCTCCTACCTGAGCCAAAGCTTCAATGATCAAAACACCCGGCATGATGTGTTCTTGCGGGAAGTGTCCTTGAAAAAAAGGTTCATTGACAGATACGTTTTTGATTCCGACCGCTTTTACACCTGTCTCTAATTCAATGATCCGATCGACCAAGAGAAACGGATAACGATGCGGAATGATTTCTTGGATCTGATTGCTGTTCAACATTTCAATCCCTCACTTTCGAAAAGATCAATGTGGCGTTGTGACCGCCGAAACCGAGACTGTTGGAGAGTGCAACATCGAATTTCTTCGTAACACCTTTTGCGGTAATGACGTTCAAGTCGCATTCCGCATCCTGATTCACCAAATTGATGGTAGGAGGTAAAAAGGAATGTTCGATCGCCAGGACCGAAATTATTCCTTCGATCACTCCGCTTGCGCCGAGTAAGTGACCAGTCATTGATTTTGTGGAACTCACCGGTACTCTCGTATTTTCACCGAAGACCGCTTTGACAGCCATCGTTTCAAATTTATCATTCAGCGGAGTCGAAGTTCCGTGCGCATTGATATAGCCGATATCATCCGGACACAATCCCGCATCTTCAATGGCTTGTCGCATGGAACGGGCTGCACCTGAACCATCCGGGCTCGGTGAAGTGATATGGTAAGCATCACAAGTAGCCCCATATCCGATGACTTCCCCGTAGATCTTGGCATTTCTTTTTTTCGCTTGTTCATACTCTTCCAAAATCATGACACCGGCCCCTTCGCCCATCACAAATCCGCTTCTGTCTTTGTCGAAAGGAATCGAAGCACGATTGATATCGGTCGATTCGCAAAGTGCTTTCATGGACGCAAACCCACCCATACCCAGCGGTGTGATCGAAGCTTCGGCTCCGCCTGCCAACATAACATCATGATATCCGTCTTTGATCGAACGATAGGCATCGCCGATCGCATTACTGGAAGAAGCACACGCTGTGACGACACTGCTGCACATACCGTAGGCTTGCACTTCGATGGCGATATTCCCGGCCGCTAAATTTACGATGACTTTCGGAATGAAATACGGTGAAATACGATCAAATCCGCGTTCCAATGCCTTTTTGTGTTCGGTTTCGATCGTTCCTAAACCCCCGATACCGGAAGAGACCATAACACCAAAGCGGTTACGATCAAACTCAGTGTTTTTCAACCCGGAATCTTCGTAGGCCTGCCGAGCCGCGATCAGCGCAAACATCGCATAGCGATCCATACTGCGGCGCTCTTTCGGTGAAAGTAACACATCGAAATCCGCATTCTTAACTTCGGCTGCGATCTTCACTTTATGTTCGGCTGTATCGTACGATGTAATAAGATCGACACCGTTGGTCGACTGTAAGATTCCATTCCATAATTCGGTTACGGTGTTTCCGATCGGAGTGATCGCTCCCATACCCGTAATGACGACTCTGCGTTTTTCCATTTACATCACCATTCCGCCGTCCACACAAATCACCTGTCCGGTGAGATATGAACTTTTATCACTGACTAAAAAAGCAACTGTATTTGCGATATCTTGCGGATCTCCCAATCGTTTCATCGGAATTTGCGCACTTAGGTTAGTGATGACTTCTTGATCGAGTTTGTCGGTCATGTCACTTTGGATAAACCCGGGAGCCACCGCATTGACACGAATATTGCGCGAAGCGAATTCTTTGGCCAACGATTTGGTAAGTCCGATAATACCGGCTTTACTGGCTGCATAATTGGCTTGGCCGGCATTGCCGGTTATACCCACCACGCTCGCTATATTTATTATCGATCCCGAACGCTGTTTCATCATGATCTTACTGACATTTTTACACATCAGGAAAGTTCCTTTCAGATTCGTTGAAAGTACATCGTCAAAATCACTTTCACTCATGCGAAGAAGCAAATTATCTTTGGTGATCCCCGCATTGTTGACAAGAACATCGATTCGACCGAATGTGTCCATTGCTGTATCACATAAGCGTTTTGCATCATCGCTCTTTGCCACATCAGCTTGAACGACGATGGCCGTCTGATACTTTTCGCAAAGGACTTTCACAGCCTCGGCTTTTTGTTGATTTCCGTTGTAATTGATGACCAGCTGATACCCTTCCTGAGCTAACTGCAGAGCGATCGCGGCTCCGATCCCTTTTGATGCCCCGGTAACAATAGCTACTTTACTCATAATGATTCTCCTTTCAACGCATTGAGTGTTTCTTGAAGTGAGTCCATGTCTTCCACATGCATCAATTCAACATCCCATGCACTCTTTTTGATAAATCCGCTTAGAACAGTCTTCGGTCCGATTTCGATCACGGTTGTGACAGAAGCACTTCGCAGTGTTTCGATCGTCTTCGCAAACTGCACAGCCGAACTGACTTGTTTGATCAGCGCTTGTTTGAGGTCGTTATCACTGACGTAGTTTCCGCTCAGATTACACAACACCGGAACACTCATCGGATTGAAGGTGATCGTTTCAAACAGTATCTTTAATTTATTCTCAACAGGTGCCATCAACGCCGTATGGAACGGTCCGCTGACCTGCAGATCGATCATGCGACGAACGCCCTTCTCTTTCAAAAATTCAACAGCCTGATCAACGGCAGACCGCTCTCCGGAGATAACCGTCTGACCTTGACAATTAAAATTGCTGATCGATACGATTCCTTTTGAAGATGCCTCGTTACACGCTGATTGAATCAACTCATTATCGGATTGAAGCACCGCTGTCATACGGCAATCCATCCCTTGAACTGTCTCTTCCATCCACCGACCGCGCTTGAATGCTATTTCCATGACCTCATCTTCACTGAATATTCCGGCTGCGAAACAAGCGGTATATTCACCCAAACTCAATCCAGCCGTAATCGCCGGAATGACTCCATGATGCTGCAAAGCTTTGAGTGCCAAGAGACTGGTAAGAACGATCGCAGCTTGCGTATTCGATGTCTTATCCAATTCACTTTGCGGACCGACTTGGCAGAGTTCCGCAACGGTCGGATATTTATTGATCAAATCGAGCGCAAACGGTTCATTATAAAATGAACTTCCCATCCCGACATACTGCGCCCCTTGACCGGCAAACACAAACGCGATCTTACGCATCGGTGTCACCCGTGATCAGCTCATGCATGAGCTGACGGACGGTAACGATCTCATTGATTCGATAACCGTTGGCTCCGGTAAAGATAAGTCCTTCTTTCACGTTACCTTTAACAGCTTGAATCAGTGCTTCAGTGATGCAATAAGGTGTCGCAGCCGGATTGCACGGTGTCAAACAGGCGGTACATTTCGAAACACGATGATTCTCACCGTCGAGTCCTCGAACAAACTCATTGATGATAGCACGTCCCGGTAACCCGACCGGACTGACCGTAATGCCGATGTCTGATTGAACACAATCGATGAAAGCTTGTTTATATTCAGGCGCGGCATCACATTCGAAGGTTCCGATAAAGCGAGTCGCCATTTGGACGGCATCTGCCCCTTTACTTAAAATCGATTCGATATCTTCATGCGTATAGATCCCACCGGCTGCCACAAGCGGTATTTTACGTTGATATTTTATTTCAAACACTTCTACTTCTCTTTTAACATCGATCAAGATCGATTCAAGACTTGCTTCCGTATGCGTTTTGAGATCCTCTTTACCGAAACCGAGATGACCGCCGGCCAGCGGTCCTTCGATGACGATGAAATCGGGAATGCGATCATACCGTTTATCCCAAACTGTACAAATCAACCGAGCGGCTTTACCTGACGAGACGATCGGTGCCAACATGACTTCCGATCCTTCCACATACGCCGGCAGATCGACCGGCATACCGGCTCCGGAGATCAACACATCGATCGGTTCTTTCGCCAATTGGGTACAGATTTCTTTGTAGGCACGGCTGGCTGTCATGACATTGACACCCAATAATCCTTTACCTTCCGAGATAGTACGAGCCTTCAGAATTTCTTGATGGATCGCACGCAGATTGGCAGCGACATTATTCGTCATGAAATCGATTTCGCGAAAGCCCGGATGAGCGGCTGAAATAACGCCCATACCCCCTTCGCGCATCACGTGACCGGCTAAATTTCCAAGTGAAACAGCAACACCCATGCCCCCTTGGATGATTGGGACTTGTAATGTTTTACCTTTTAGATTGATCGCATTCATAGTAATTCCTTGGCCGGCAGTTCTTGAATCAGTCGTTGCGCGGAATGAACGAGATTTTCGATGATCACGCGTATCGGTTGAATTTCATGACACATACCGGCGACTTGACCGGCCATGACCGAACCGTGGATCACATCCCCGTCAAGTACTGCTTTGCGCATACTTCCGAGAGTCAATTCCTCCAGTTCCATGACGGTTGCGCCTTTCTTTTCAAGTGCGATATACGTTTTCGTCATTTCGTTCTTCAAACAACGAACCGGTGCTCCGCAGATCCTGCCGGTCACAACACTGTCGATGTCTTTCGCTTTTAAAATAGCATTTTTATAATTGATATGGATCGGACATTCTTCCGAAACCAACAAACAAGTTCCGATCTGAACACCGTCTGCACCGAGTGCCAGGGCAGCAACCAGTTGTTGACCGGAAGCGATTCCCCCGGCGGCAATGATCGGAATGGAGACAGCCGCAACTACTTGCGGAATCAGCGCCATCGTAGTTAACTCACCGATATGACCGCCGGATTCTGATCCTTCGGCGATAACGGCATCAACACCCAGTCCTTCCATGCGTTTCGCCAAACCCGAAGAAGGAACGACCGGCATGATCAGGATATTGTTTTCTTTGAAAAGAGGTATGTATTTCGCAGGATTACCGGCTCCGGTCGTAATGATCTTGATTTTCTCGTCGACCATCAATTGCGCCAGTGCATCGATAAACGGATTCATCAACATCAAATTGACCCCAAACGGTTGATCGGTCAACGAGCGACAGCTGGCGATCTCGGCTTTTAACTGTTCAACGTTTTTTCCGCCGGATGCAATGATTCCGAGTCCGCCGGCATTACTGACGGCTGCCGCAAAAGCACCGTTCGAGATATTGGCCATTCCGCCTTGGATGATGGGATAAGTAATGTGTAATAGTTCTGTGATCTTGTTCATAGTGCTCCTTTTACAGCGTAATCGCCATCGCTCCGTACGTCAGTCCGCCGCCGAAGCCGATCATGAGAATCTTTTCTTTAGGCAACAACTTCCCATTACGGCTCAGATGATCCAGTGCCATCGGTATACTGGCAGATGAAGTGTTTCCGACTTCTTCCACATACCGAATTATTTTAGATGAATCCAGTTTATAATGTTTCGCAATGTGCGAAGTGATTCGGTCATTTGCCTGATGAAGTACCAAGTAATCGATCTCATCCAATGTACTTCCGGTTGATGCTTGCCAATCGCGGATGCTTTGATGGATCGCTTCGATCGCAAACGCAAACACGGCTTTTCCATCCATAACGATATGTTGGTTCGCAGCAGTCTCGGAATATTTCGGATTGATGAGTTCAACCCCTTTAGCGAAAAGTGAATTCTTGGTATCTTCAAGTCGACAGCACATCGAGTAATCAAGTGTGCTGTTCCCTTCTGCACTCAGTAATACTGCCCCGGCTCCGTCTCCAAATAAAATGCAGGTATTACGATCGGTATAATCGATCAGTTTCGAGATGACCTCGGCACCGATCACCAATATATGTCGATAACGTTTCGTTGCCAACAAAGCAATCGCTGTTTCACAGGCAAAGATAAAGCCGCTGCACGCCGCATTGATGTCATAAGCCAACACATTAGTGCGACACTTAAGTTTATCGGCTACCAGACACGCGGTCGAGGGTGTATACGAATCAGCCGTAAAGGTCGCCACTAGGATAGCATCTACGTCAAGAACGCTCAGATTCGCTTGTTTCAACGCTGACAGAGCCGCATGATAGGCTAAATCGGAGGTATTCTCTCCGGCGGTGATATGACGTTGAGCAATACCGGTTCGTTCGATGATCCACTGATGGTTGGTTTCAACCACATTTGCGAGATCTTCGTTGCTCAATGTTTGAAGGGGCACATACGATCCCGTCGATGTAAAGTTAAATGTCATCATGAATTCTCCTTTGTCAGAAACCAACGTTGTTTTTCGGATGTTTCACCGAATTTGCGATAGCGTTGATAACGAAGTGCGACTAATCGTTCTTTGCGTAATTTATCGAGTATCGTCAGATCTTTTTGGAGCTGCGAACTCAGCAAACCGATCAGAGCATACGGATTGAATTGGATCCCTTCGATCGGCTCGGGTAGTACAGTATCGGCGAATCCCAATTCTTTGAGATCCTGAGCCGTCATTTTCATCAACTCGGCAGCTTCCTGCGCACGTTTGGAATCCTTCCATAAGATCGTCGCAAACCCTTCCGGTGATAAGATCGAATAGACTGCGTGTTCAAGCATGTAGATTCGATCGCATACCGAGAGAGCCAGCGCTCCGCCGCTACCGCCTTCACCGATCACGATCGCAATGATCGGAACACGCAGAGTCGACATCTCAAGCAGATTGCGTGCTATCGCTTCACCTTGACCTTTTTCTTCGGCCGTGATGCCAGGATAGGCACCGGGTGTATCGATGAACGTAATGATCGGACGATTGAATTTTTCAGCTTGTTTCATGATTCGTAACGATTTTCGATATCCTTCGGGACCGTTCATCCCGAAGTTACGTAAAATGTTTTCCTGCATGTCGCGACCTTTGGCTTGCGCAACAATCGTGACCGGGCGACCCATGAAGAAAGCCAATCCGGTGATCATGCTGGGATCGTCTTTACTTTGACGGTCCCCGTGAAGTTCGATAAAGTCCGTAAACATCGCTTGAATGTAGGTCATCGCATTGGGCCGTTTCGGATGCCGTGCCAACTGCACTTTGTCCCACGCCGAACAATTGACGAATGTTTCATTCTGTAATTGATGAAGTTGTTCTTCCAATTCCGTTGTTACTGAAATCATCGCCGGTTCATTGCGCGTTTGATTCAGTTGATCATGAAGATGTTGCAACGCTTCCAGTTTTTCTGTTACGGTCATAGTTGAACCTTCTTATGCAGTGCCAACAAGGTGGCCAATTTTTTCTTTTGGGCTGTCCGTTCGACGATCGCATCGATAAAGCCATGTTCCAGTTGAAATGAAGATGATTGAAAATCATTCGGTAATGTTTGACGGATTGTCTGTTCAATGACTCGTTTACCGGCAAACCCGATCAACGCATCCGGCTCAGCCAAGATAATGTCTCCCAACATCGCAAAGCTGGCCGTCACGCCGCCGGTTGTCGGATGCGTCAGCACTGCGATGTAAAGTAGTTTTTTTTCACTGTGACGAGCCAATGCCGCAGAGGTCTTCGCCATCTGCATCAACGACAAGATGCCTTCTTGCATACGGGCTCCGCCCGACGTACAACTGATGATCAACGGTAACTCTTTGCGAGTAGCGAGTTCGATCGAACGTGTTATTTTCTCGCCGACGACACTGCCCATACTGC
>Ga0123338_10003034_pt1 | contig 15385 bp, 12 predicted proteins | sample grotaG_FD_89793 | JGI IMG/M metagenome (GOLD analysis project Ga0123338, IMG submission 89793) | Glacier valley bacterial and archeal communities from Borup Fiord, Nunavut, Canada, to study Microbial Dark Matter (Phase II) -... | ecosystem: Environmental > Aquatic > Freshwater > Ice > Glacier ...
CGCTCCAACCCCTGGATAATATGTGAAATGCGGTCGTTCTTTGTTTTCAGGCTCGCCCGGTTGACTATCAAGCGGGTGGTGATTTCTGCAATGGTCTCAACCTCGACAAGGCCGTTCTGGCGCATCGTCTCGCCGGTCGAAACCAGATCGACGATCCGGTCGGAGAGGCCTACCAGCGGTGCCAGTTCTATCGAGCCATAGAGCTTGATGATCTCGACCTGCACCCCTTTGGAGGCGAAATACTTCTCGGTGACATGTGGGTATTTGGTAGCGATGCGGATATGCGACCAAGATGAGGGGTCATCAGCCTTTGCCAGATTGGCCGGTTCGGCGACCATCATGCGGCAGTAGCCGAATTTCAGGTCGAGCGGCTCATAGACATCTTTGCATTGTTCCATCAGTGTGTCCTTACCCACGATACCAAGATCGGCGCTGCCGTATTCCACGTAGGTAGGGACGTCGGTTGCCCGCACAATCATATAGCGTATCCGCTGTTCCTGGTTTTCAAAAATCAGCTTGCGCGAGTCAGAGAGGAGTTCGCGGCAGTCGATACCGATCCGGCCGAACAGTTCGACCGATTCTTCGAGGATGCGCCCTTTCGGGATTGCTATGGTAATCCAGTTGTTCATTCTTTGACCCTCTGAATATCCGCACCAAGAGCGGCAAATTTCTTCTCGATCGACTCATAGCCACGGTCCAGGTGATAGATGCGTGAGACCTCTGTCGTGCCGTCTGCTGCCAGTCCAGCCAGGATCAGTGACGCCGAGGCCCGCAGGTCTGTGGCCATAACCGGGGCGCCGGACAAATCTTTGACCCCTTTGACCGTTGCCGTACTCCCTTCGACCGTTATATCGGCGCCAAAACGCTGTAGCTCCGATACATGCATGAAGCGGTTCTCAAAGATGTTCTCAGAGATAACGCTTGCGCCATCCGCCACGCACATCATCGCCATAAACTGGGCCTGCATGTCAGTCGGAAAGCCGGGGTAGGGGCGGGTTTTGATGTTGACGCTCTTGACCCTCTTGGGCCCTTTGACCCTCACGACGCCGTCACGGCTGGTAATTTCGATCCCCGCATCCTGCATCTTGAATGCTAGGGCATCAAGATGCTCCAGTTTCATACGGTGAATACGGATATCACCGCCGGTCATCGCTGCGGCAATCATAAACGTACCTGCCTCGATCCGGTCCGGCATGACCTCGTAATTGGCGGCCGACAGTTCGGATACTCCCTGGATTCTGATCGTGTCGGTGCCGGCCCCCTCTATCTTGGCACCCATGCGGTTCAGATACTGGGCCAGGTCTGCTATCTCCGGTTCGCGGGCGGCATTCTCCAGCAAGGTTTCACCTTTGGCGGTCGCAGCGGCCATCATCAGGTGTTCTGTACCGCCGACTGTTGAAATGTCAAAGTTAATGCGGGCACCCTTGAGACGCCGGCATTTTGCTTCGACATAACCATGTTCCAGCGTAATTTCGGCACCAAGCGCCTGCAACCCTTTCAGGTGCAGGTTGATTGGCCTGGCTCCTATAGCGCATCCGCCGGGAAGCGAGACCCGGGCCTTGCCAAAGCGCGCCAGCAGTGGCCCAAGAACAAGCACTGAGGCGCGCATTGTTTTAACGAGATCGTAGGTAGCCTCATGGCTGTTGATATTGGTTGTGTCTATTTTGACAATATTGCCGTTTCCCTCGATCTGGGCACCAAGTGACTCCAGCACTTTGATAGTGGTGTTTATGTCACTCAGAAACGGCACATTGCTGATCTGGTTGGTCCCAGGGGCCAAAATTGTCGCTACAAAAATCGGGAGCGAAGCGTTTTTGGAACCGCTTACAGTTACGTCCCCCTTAAGTTTCTTTCCACCTTTGATAATAAGTTTGTCCAATCAATTGCTCCTCTTCAGTCTGTTAAATTTCGCTATATTACTTTATGGGCTGGCTCTTGTCCAAATAAAAGTTAACAAAAACGTACAGCACATTTCAATAAGATCAACCACCTAATCATGCTCATTAAAGTGCCATCAAGCATAAAATCGATATAACCATACAAGGTAGAATGTGGTATCCTGCCAATCAGGTTGGTACCCCCCCTATACAGTACAGGTATGAATATGCCGAAGTTTACCCTGAAAACAAAAGTTACCCTGCTGTTTCCGCTGGCTATTACTGTTCTGTTCGCCTGTCTGCTTCTGCTGATATATTCGTTCCTGCAGAAATATATTAAAGAGTCTGTTTCAGATCAGCAGTATCAGATCGTTTCTGTTTTGGCAGAAGAAATAGATAGTAATATTAAGTATAAAAGTGAGGTTCTGGTTTCAATTGCCGGAAAAATCACCCCTGAAATGCTAAATAACCCCAGAGAGGCTCTGTCGTTTCTAGAAAGCCAGAGCGAACACCTGCTGTCCTTTGATAATGGTCTCTTTATATTCTCTCCAGAAGGGAGAGTGTTGGCGGAACTTCCGCTTGGACTGATACGGTCCGGCAAGGATTTGTCTTTCCGCGAATACTTCAAACAGACAATTGCTACCAGTAAGCCGGTTATATCAGATCCCTACGTGTCGTCACAGGAACACCGCCATCCCGTCATCATGTTCACCGCTCCAGTATTTGACCGCCGCGGTGCTCTGGTGGGGATCATGGGCGGGAGCGTTGATCTGTATGCTTCTGCACTTACAGGGAGGATTGCGGGCCTAAAAATGGGTAAGGGAGGTTATGGATATTTGTTCAGCAGCGATCGCCTGATGGTGCTGCATCCCGATAAGTCCCGGATCATGAAATATGATATTCCTGCCGGGGCAAACAAACTTCTGGATCGGGCTCTAACCGGTTTTGACGGCAGCGGAGAAACAGTTAACAGCCGTGGATTGCATGTCCTGGCAACATTTAAACATCTCAAAGTAAAAAACTGGATCCTTGGCGCAAACTATCCCCTGGATGAGGCGTATGCACCCGCCAATAAAATCAGAAATATATTTTTGGCCGTTTTGCCGCTCTTTTCATTGGCACTGTTCTTGTTTATGCGGCGCTACCTGAACAGCATCACAACCCCGATCATCAGGCTTACCACCCATGTGGAAGATTTGCCGAGAAAGAGCGGTACGGAACGCATGTTTCAGCCTCAAGCGGGGGGGGAGGTTGCCACATTGGGGGCAGCCTTCAATCAGCTTGTGCGCGAGAGTGATCTACAGCGGATCAGACTGGAAGATGATATTGAAAAGCTTGAACGTGCCGACGAACAGTTACAGCGCCAGAACGAATACCTGCAGGCACTGCACGAGACCACGCTTGGTCTGATCAGTCGGTTGGACGTGACTGATCTGCTGCAGACAATTGTTACCCGTGCCGGCGGTTTATTAGGCACGGAGCATTGCTATGTATATCTTAGAAACACTGCCGGTACCGAAATGGAGATGGTGTTTCAGAGCGGTATTTATAACCACCTACATCACTATCCGATCAGGCCTGGGCAGGGTATCGCCGGACGCATCTGGGAAACTGGGAAACTTTTCAATATCGATGATTACAGCCGGTGGGAAGGACGTCTGCCTGATCCGGACCGGGATGTACTCCGTGGCATGGCAGGTGTTCCACTTAAATCCGGAGAGGAGGTAGTCGGAGTCCTTGGAGTTGCCTTTGTCGACGAGGGAATTATCCTAAACGACAGGCAGTTGAAGCTTCTGGTTCAGTTTGGTGAGATGGCATCTCTGGCTCTTGAAAATGCGCGCCTTGTTGATGAATCCCACCGTGAACTGGTCGAAAGGATAAAGGCCGAAGAGCATCTGCGTAAGCTTTCTGTGGCGGTTGAGCAGAGTCCGGTTTCAATTCTGATTACTGATACGTCAGGTGCCATTGAATATGTTAACCGCCATTTCACCGAGTTAACAGGCTACACATTTGATGAAGTGGTTGGCAGGAACCCGAACATTCTTAAAACCGGTAAAACCAGTGGCGCGGAATACAAACTGCTTTGGGATACAATTCTTGCCGGCGGTGAATGGCGCGGCGAATTTCACAACCGCAAGAAGGATGGTGATCTGTACTGGGAGCACGCTATGATCGCGCCCATCAGGAACAACAGCGATACTATTACCCATTTTATTGCCCTCAAGGAGGATGTGACCGAACGCAAACAGTTGGAGAAACAGTTGATGCATGCTCAGAAAATGGATGCAATCGGGAAGCTGGCAGGCGGGATCGCTCACGACTTCAATAATATCCTGACAGCTATTGTCGGCTATGCGAGCATCATGCAGCTGAAGCTTCCTGACGACAGTCCTCTGAAAAAAAATGCCGAGCAGATTACCGCTTCCGCAGAGCGCGGGGCCGGCCTTACCCAGGCGTTGCTCGCCTTCAGTCGCAAGCAGACTTCAAATCCGGTGGTTGTGGATCTGGACGAAGTAATAAGCCGTGTTCACCTGCTGCTCCAGCGGTTGATCAGTGAGGATATCCACCTGGAAATCAGTCTTGAACGAAATGGGATGCCAGTACTGGCCGACAGTGGTGAGATCGAGCAGGTGCTGATGAATCTGTCGACCAACGCCCGGGATGCCCTGCCGCACGGAGGTTCGATTGTCATCAAAACTGAAAGGGTCACGATTGACTCTGATTTCGTTCTTGCCGAAGGATTCGGCGTGCCGGGCGATTATGCCCTCCTTACTTTTTCGGATAATGGGGAAGGGATGGATGCCGAGGTTGCCAAGCATGTTTTTGAACCGTTTTACACCACCAAAGAGATGGGCAAAGGGACCGGGTTGGGGCTTTCAATCGCCTACGGTATCATCAAGAAGCATAACGGCTACATCTGTTGTCACAGCACGATCGGCCTCGGTACTGTTTTCCAGATTTACCTGCCGCTGATGGATTCGGTCGCAGTTGTCAGTGAGGGGAAAACTCAGGAAAAGTCGGAAGATTCTCAGCTGGGAGCCTATGTTCTGCTTGCTGAAGATGACGAGGAATCCCGGGCGCTTGGCAGGCAGATATTGGAAGAGTTTGGCTATTCCGTGATTGAGGCGGTCGATGGAGAGGATGCCCTTGAAAAATTCCGCGAGCATAGGGAACGGATCAGTCTGGTGATCCTTGATATCATTATGCCGAAAATTAATGGCCGAGATGTGTATGGTGTTATACAAAGCATTGACCCGAACATGCGGATTCTGTTTTGCAGCGGTTATGCGAAGGATGTAGTGGTGAGTGAGGGGTGGCTGGATGATGGGATGAATTTTCTGCCCAAGCCATTCTCCCCAAAAGAGCTACTGATGAAAATTCGTGAGGTGCTGGATAATGGTTGATAACGGTGGTGGCAAAATATTTGTAGTCGATGATGATCGGTATGTTCTTGAGAGCGTTACGACGCTGCTGACCGAATTAGGGTTCTCAGTGCGGGCTTTTTCGAATGGGCAGGAAGCGGTCAGACGTTTTGTAACAGAGCCTGTTGATCTGGTGCTGACCGACATCAATATGCCGATCATGGATGGACTTGAGCTGCTGGAAAAGATCCGCTTTCTTGACAGGGAGACGCCGGTTGTGCTGATGACGGCTTATGCCGACCTGGATGTGGCGGTCAAGGCCATCCAAAAGGGTGCCTTTGATTTTATCATAAAGCCCTACAGGCCGCCGGCACTGGTTCATGCGGTTCAGAAAGGAGTCGATTTCAAGCGCCTGACCCAGATCGAAAAAAACTACAAGCAGGAACTGGAGAGTACGGTCAAAATCAGGACTGCTGAACTGAATGCCGCGCTCGGTGAAATCACCCACATGAGCCGCGAAATTGTCGAACGGCTTACGGCTGCTACCGAGCTTCGTGATGAAGACACCGGTATGCATATTTCGCGGGTTGGCCTGTATACCAGGTGTCTGGCGCATCATTTGAAAATGGATGAAACCTTTGTGAACGATATATCATTGGCCAGCGCCATGCACGACGTCGGCAAAATCGGGATACCTGATTCAATTCTACTGAAGCCGGGGAGTCTGACGGCAGAAGAATTTGCCACCATCAAACAGCATACGATTATCGGCGAGCGGATTCTGAAAGGCTCCCCGCACAACATGCTCAAGATGGGGGCCATTATCGCCGCGACACATCATGAACATTGGGATGGCACCGGTTATCCGGCCGGTTTGAAGGGGGAGGAAATACCTTTGGAGGGGAGAATAGTCATGCTGGTTGACCAGTATGATGCCCTGCGCAACAGCCGGGTTTACAAGCCGGAGTTTGACCATGCAAAAACCTGTGATATTATCCTTAACGGCGATGGTCGTACCGAGCCTGAACATTTTGATCCGATGATTTTGACGGCATTTGCCGAAATCAAGGACGATTTTGCCGAAATTTTCGATAAATCCATGAGTGGTAGCGTTGATGTGTGATAAACCGGATAAATCCATTAACTAAAAACAACTGCGGACCATAAAAACCAGAAGTGGTTAACCACAAATGAAAAGCCCACCAAAACTTTCGGTGGGCTTCACTTATTTTTACCTATTCGATTCCATTTTCAAGGAGTATTCCGATCCTAACTACCCTCGGAGTGATGTTACCAAAGCTATGTGGCCTGTTCTCAGGCGGAATGTCTGCGATGGTTATCGCCCCCTTTCTGAAAAACATTCCCTCTTAAGCTGTATAGGAGCGCTACAGCCTCCTACTCTCGGTTACGCTCAGGCGGAGTCTCTTCTATAACTCAAAACCTCCAAGCCTTATTTAACTTCGTACTTCATGGTCTAAATATAGCACTGCAGAAGCAAAATAACAGTCTGTTTAATTTTTTTTTACAAGCGTATAATGAAAAAGTTAAGATACATATTTTCTTCTCGGGGGCTCATGTAAGCAGTAGAATCTTTTATCTCTGGCAGTTTGCATTTGTTCGCTGAAAATTAATGCGAGTATGGTTGTGGGTGGTGACCCGCCGTAGTCATGCCAAGCCGTCTGCCAGATTTATGATCTTTTCTCGAGGGGTGTCTGTGGTTTTTGGCAGACCAGTACCATCTTGTTTTGCGGCTGAAGAACATTATTATGCAGGCAAATGACGGAGTATCCGATTGATTTAACCAGTTGTACCAACTGCCGTAGTGTGAATATCTGCTTGTGCCGGAACGGCAGGGGAGAATAGAGTGACTCGAGGAAAAGGGCGTTTCTGCCCCCACTCAAGCGATACGCCCATTCGCTTATCCGGTAATAAAGAGCGTCACGTCGAGGGGTGTCGAGAAAGAGCCAACCACCGGGTTTGGTGACGTTATAAGCGTTTTGCAGGGTTTCGGAGGGGGAGTTGACATGCTCAAGGACATCCCAAAGCGTCACCACATCAAAAAAACTGGTAAAACCCAACTGCCAGTGCCGAGACTCGATGGTTTCTCGGTTTAAATCGATGCCAAATTTTCTCTGGGCGAATTCCCGGAAGATTCCCTGCGGTTCGATGCCATATACAGAAGCCCCGGCATCGGCCAGAAGAGAAGGAAACAGCCCGGCCCCGGCGCCGATATCGAGGCAGTGGGTTCTGGACAAGGATAGATGCTTTTTGACAAGGTTGAGGTTTTTCTTGAGCTGTTTTTCGTTGTCAGGAAGCCGCCCATTTATATAGTCCCATGCCTTTTTGTCAAGAGTCTGCACGGAATTACCCTGTGGCTCTGCTGACAGGCTGTCCAGGTGGTCGATAAAGTGAAAACCGCACGCAGGACAAGCGTAGACAGTCGTCTTTGCAAGTTTGTATGTGGGGCTGGCACCGTAAGTTGTGCACAGTTTACATCGGCTGAAATCGTACATGCAGTGTGTCAATTCCTCCTGCCCGCATCATAAGGGGTCTCGAACTTCTACCCCCAGGTGGTCATTTACACAATTTATTTTTCACCCTGCATCAAAATAACTGTTTTTAGAGAAGTAATGGGAGGGGTAGAGAGCAGGGCCTTAGCCGTGCTTGAGCTTTTCAAACACACTGGATAAAGCGTTAAATAGCACGGTGCACAGGAATTACACGGGCAACAGAAAAAAGGTCGCGGCATAAATCTGTGACCCTCAAACCGTGGCAGCTGGATAATTGCCCCTATGATAGATCTGCTGCGATAGTCAAAACAAATACCTTTGACTTTAACGTACGGCCAATCTAGATGTGAGTCAGGCGGACTGTTGACTGAAAGGACCTGAAAGGCAGCTACGGCGTATCCTTTTGAGAATAAATACGAGGAGAGGTGAACTGACATGACTAAGTCAAGTTATATGATTTCATGCCCGTCTTGCGGTGCCGGCAACCGCATCCCGGCAGACAAGGAGGGCCTCAGAGGCCGTTGCGGTAATTGCAAAGCGTCGCTGCCACCCCTTTACTCCCACCCGCAGCAGGTTAACGACCGCACTTTCGATGCTTTTGTCTCGTCCTACCCTGGGCCGGTGCTGGCCGAATTCTGGGCACCTACCTGACCGCATTGTCATACCTTCGCACCGGTGGTGCGAAATATTGCAGAAAAGCTGGGCGGACAGGCCGCCGTACTTCAGATCAATACCCAGGAAAATCCTGCCTTGGCGTCACGCTTCGGCATTAGAGGCATCCCGGCTATTCTCCTGTTGAAACTGGGACGCGTTGTTGACCAGCTTCCAGGGGCGCAACCGCTCGATGCGGTGCTGTCGTGGTTTCGTCTGAAGTCGTGATACACATTTTTCATCTTCTCGATCATCAGTGATTTGGATGTTTCTTGGTCTGATCGTAATAGTTGTAGTGGAATACCCTTTAGGTATTGGCGTCCATTGGTAGATGAACTTTGAACCTTTTCAATAGACCGAGTGGCTAATTCATAGGAACTCGCCTGGAATTAGCAATTGTAACGTTATCCTCTTTTTTTAGCTTACCTCACGTATTATGCCACTGGTTCTCTTAAGCAACCAGTGGCACATATACTCAATCTTCTATTTAACTCGGCAAACTTTACTCTGCAAAAGCTTTAAATATGTTTTTCTAAACCGAACGTACAACTACAGCTTCTATTTCAGCCAACACATGCTCCAGTGGAGCTCCCAATAATTTTGCGATTTGTGTCAGTGAGAAGATGCCGCACACAGTCTGTTTTCCATCAGCTCTATGGGAAACTACCAATCCATGCTGTCTACCAGCCTTTTTCAACGTCGCAACAATTTGACCGACGTCCGCCTTTTGTACGTCTTCAATATTCATAACTGCCAGTTCATGCTGTGGCGTCATGACGTCGCGTACCATTATGTCAGCATGAGTTCCACCCATACTCTTTAGAAAACGCATTGGCTTTTCGCCAAGGATATCGCTGGCAGTCAACAAGCCGGCAACCTGGTCGTTACTATTCAATACTATCAGCGCTCTTACACCATATCGGATCATCTTTGAATTAGCAGCGTCCAGAAGTAGTGTTGGACGTGCTACAACAAGTGAAACCTTATTAAAATCGGTAAGCGCCGATATAGCGGGGTCATCCAGTTTTACATGTTCTGGGAGAACCTGAACTGGGCGTGCAAAAGATGACTCAGCCTTCAGGCTATGCGATTTCAGTATTTCAAATTCTCTGATCATGTGAATTCTCCTTTTAACTGCGTATTTTGCTATGATTTATAAAAACAACTGGTAGGCATAGTTGTTAAGTGAATATAACTTACCATTTCTTCCGTATCATTCATACGTAAAATCGTCAATTTAATTGAATTTCAATTAAATACGTTATTGGTTGGAAGGCCGTCGATAGCCGTTTCTCTTTCATTCTCACAATCATCGATTGACGTTGTCTCGCCACTCGACCGCTCCAAAATAGGAGCTGCCCACGAACGTGTAGACTAGGCTTACGGTCCCGTCACGTTGATGCCTGCTGGGTTGATTGCCAAATTGCGAATTACGGATCGACTCCACATATTGAAGGCCGAGACCATGACGACCGTAGACCCTTACGTTAAACCCTGTCTTGATGCGAACAATTTTCTCCGAGCCGCCAGCGCTATCGACTGGATTGCTGCTGGTGCTGAGGCTGTTGAATTTACCAGAACCGGTGACATAATAGCCTCGCGCATCCAATTCAAGTGCAGCCCTGTCGCCGAAGAGCAGACGAAGAGCGAGAAGCCCCTGCGGGGCAGCACCGTAGTGGTAGTCTCGATCACCTTCTGCGACCGGGGTAGTTCCGGCGGCTCCAAAGCCGACACCTCCAAGGAGAGAACCTTGCAGTGCAATTCCCGGCCCCACCCAGTACTGAGCAGTCGTGCCAAGAGAGATGGCCGTGTTAGAGACGCGAAAGACGGCCGGCGACAGGTAGTCGTAACTTCCGTATAGTCCCCATATGCCACGGTAATCATTACCTGAATGATACTTCGCACCATACAGCAGGCCGCGCAGTAGTACGCTATTGACCGGATTGCTCTCGCTCGCCTGGCTGCTTACCTCGAAGTCGAAGTAATCCAGGGGGCGCGTATAGGTATAGCCGGGTTTTCCCGGTAACCCATAGGACATGTTAAAGTTCATAGTTGCTTTGGTCTCTGTACTGGATCTCAAGATGGAGCCTAGTTGAAAATCCCAAAAAGTGGCCGGGTTGAGACTTGGATAAACGGTCTTGAACCGGTCTCCAAAGGCGGTACGGTTAAAAGCGGTTGGTGGCGATATTATTGCCGCGCCGGCTTCGTGCCAGATGTCTGGATGGGAACCTCCATCATTGAGCACTAACTCAGCCATCCTGAATAGTGCCTCGCCAAGAAGGCTTCCCGCGTTGCCTGTTGTGATCTGGTCATTGATGGAAGGCGGATCAGTCTCGCCGGCCATCTTCCACAGGAAGCTCCCGGCATTGCTGTAGGCAGCCGACTCCCAGAAGCTTAGGCCGGAGGAACGCGCCAATCCGTACATGGTCGCTCCCTGATAGGGGTGAGCGAATTGATTGATGTTGAAAGGGTCCTGGTCAAAGACCCAGTTTTGTTTTCGCAGGTGATCCCATGTCGTGGAAAGAGTCGGACTGTATACCCTTTTTCCGTCTTGCATTTGGTTGGGATAGGCATACCTGTCGTAGATGTTGAGCAGGACAAGAAACCCCGGTATCTCAAGCGCTGGGATGAGATAGTCTTTTTTAGGCATCTGCCCCCAAGGGATGACTTTTTCCGGAGCAATAGCAGCCGTTTTCGGTGGCTCAGCTGGATGCTCGGATAAAATGACGCTAGTTTGCGCGTGCGTGTCACGCCGCCAGTTGTATACAGTCTCTGCCGCCACTTGTGTTTCTGCTGTTCGGGACTCTAATCCGCTGGCAGGCGTGGCTTCCGCAGCGTTTGGGCTCGACGCAGTGACCCCGATTTCGGGAGGTACCTGTTCACCTTGTATCAACACGCTATCCTGGTTTGCATACGCCGATACAACAAGAAACAGTGAACAACATACGAATTGAATAATGGTTTGCGTAAACATGGTACTGCCCCTTTTAAATTCTTCGGTATCCGCCTCAAAACATCTTGCCTGATTTCTTAATGGCGTTCGGGTGAAAGCTCCTGAAATTATTTTGAGTCAGCTTTAAGCTGCAGCCTCGTTATGGTTTTTTGTATTTTTCAACGCAATATCCCTCGGGATGACGTTGCGCATAAGCAGAAAGCATTTCTTGAACTTGCAATTTCTCTCTGCCCGAAAGCGGCTTATAACCACGTCCATAGGGCCAGCCATAGCCCCAGCGATACCAGGTAGGGAAAGCCGGGTGCCCACCGGCCCGCACGCCGAGGTACATGGTTTCCGCCAGGACATTGTCGCCGGTTCGCGTCAGCACGCAGGTGCGCAGGATGACATCAGCTTGTTGACGTTCGTCGTCGCTCCCTCCCTGCCAATAATCAAAATCATGGGTCTGGCAGCAGTCGCACCACTTGTCCCGGTCTTTGGACGTGCCGTCTGGAAAGAGACTGCAACCGTCGCTGGTAAAGTGAACAAGGCTCGCAGAGTGAGGAGGACGACTACTGACGCACGATGACAGCGTAAGGGCCGTCACCAGTGCGAACAATGCTGAGTAAAGCGACCGGAGAGTAGGTAATGAAAAAGAAAACATGGACGTCCTTTCCAGCCGTACGCCATTACGCTTTTCAGCGTCACAGAAATAGGTGTGTGGTTGATTTGTTGATTAATCCCTTGTCCGAATAGGTTTTAGATCAGGCAGGTAGTTTTTATCATGACTGAACCAGCCTTGTTATGTGGGATGAATCCGCAACCCGCGACGAGCGGGATAGTCAGAAGGAGCGCTGCCAACGCAGGCCAAGGAAATCTGGCCCGATAATCGGTGCCAGGCACGTCGCATTTTCCGGCGTGACTGTGAGCAAGGCCACGCCATACGACAGCGCGCCAGCGGCGATGACATCGCGCCAATGATGCTTGTCTTCATTGACCCGGATAAATGCGACGCTTGCGGCCGCCAGATACGCCGGTGTACCCCACTTCCAGCCGTAGCGCTGGCCCAGGAAGGTTGCCCCGGACGCCACTACTGCCACATGTCCGGAGGGGAAACCATAGCTTCCGCCGTTTGGACGTTCACCAAGACTGGTTTCATTGAATCCGAGCCGAAGTGCCGACGTGAGGACCTGATTCACTGTAATATTGCGTAGCCACTGTTTTTCCCCCTCGACATCGTCCTTAAAATAGGCAACGACAAGGCCTGAAAGTGGTACTACGCCCGCCAGGATGTCAGTCGCAACAGTGCCAGGCCCGTTTCCGGCCACAGCAGTGGCAGTCGGCGAGCCAAGAGCGGCAATCATCAGATAGACAAGCAGGCATCTCTTCATAATAATATTCATGAGTAACTTCCTTTTGGTTGGGGGCCGCTGCCGCTTTTATTCAGTCAGCCGATCCGCCGCCAAGGACTGAGGTTTGTCCTACTGAGCTACGGTGTTGTCTGAGTCTGGCCATATGCGCCCAAAACGCATCCGACCTCAAAGACTCGTCTGTTTAGCAGGGACACAGCAACGAGAGGGCCAGAGTAGTTCAATAAAGCTAATGATGAGTAATAGCTTGATAGTACGGTGTAAAATATAAAAACAAAGTGGGGGATGAAGAGAAGGAGGCCCTTTTGTCCCGCTGTATTTGGTGCGCCTGTCATATTTGATGGGGCGGACTCCAGGGCCGGGGGGATTTCCTAAACAACTTTAACAGCCTCCGCCGCCTGACCCTGCCCGGTTGCCGGAATTGGCAGAACTGGCAGCTGCAGGGCTCTTGTAGGCTGCATCCTCATTCTCGATCTGATTGGCACGGGGGTCATCTGTCGTGGTGAACAGGCGTGTGGAAATCGGATCAATGGGAAGCGCTTCGATATAGTTTAATGTCAGTTTGGCCGGATTGCCGGGAATGCTGACGGTTTTGCCGAAGTTATAGACGACAAGTTCAGATAGTTCCGGGACGTCCGTAGCCCAGACGGCTGATGCCGGAAGTTTGCCGCCGTTGTCAGCCAACGTTGACATCTGCCCCCACTGGCTCCAGGAACCGTCATACCATACAGCCTTCCAGCCGAGAATCCCGTCCAGGACAAAAAATTCTGAAGAAGCGATGTAACCGGTCCTGCAATACACGTAGGCTGTTTTGGTGGCATCCATTCCGACCTCGGCAAACCTGCTCTTCAGGCTGGTTGCCGTTCCGTCGTCTGCCGGAAAAAAACGATTGGCGTTGTCCTTGTTGTACAGGGAAGTATAGATAAGGGCTTTGGCATGTTTCATATGACCTTCAAAGACCGTATAATCCGCAGTTACTGCAGGAGTGCCGGCATTGGGTAAAAAGACGCCATGGCTGGTGCCCGGTGCTCCATCATACGCTCCGAAAGCGGCAAAAGAGCGGGTATCAATAATTGCATGCTTTGTCGCGTCGTAGTTTCTTACTGCCGCGATCATCTCGCCCAGCGAAACCCGTAATCCTGTCTGGACCATGTTTTTACCATTCAGAGCAATGCCAAATTTCGAAGGGGTAATTGTCGGGGTTGCCGAGGTTAAGGCATACGCGGCCTTCCAGCCGTGATCCCAGCCGTCCAGGACTTTCAGACGCTCTTTGGGGAAACCCCAGTAGCGGAAAGTTGCATAGGCCCTGGTCGCATTATATACAGGGTCTAAGCTTGACGCGGTAAAAACAACGGTGGTGTTCCTGTCTATACCGCTGCGCTGGATGAGGGCATCCATTCTGCTGCCGTCTGCCACCATGGCAGACGATGCAGCCACACCTTCAATACGTGTTTGCACTATCTCTGCCGGATCGACATAAATGGCACCGGGGATATGTCCTCGATCGTAGTAATCTCTAGACTTTGTTATATCGAGAATAACCACTTTTTCGCCGCTCTTGCTGTTTACCAGCCCGGCATCAACCCAACCTTTCAGCGTTGGAGCATCAATAAGTGCCGTTTCCGTCCTGGTTGCGACCGGGCCGGAAACAGTTGTATCATTCGTACAGCAGCCCCACATGACCAGCAAGCTAAGCGCGACAACGCTGCATATGCCCGTCAGCACAACCCGCTTCTTACTCCATAACTGTTTTGCCATACTACCTCCCATATTTTAAGAAACCATGATTGAATCGGGCTTATTCTGGCGGCTTATCCTGCGGCTTCAGGCGAGCAAACCTGCTTTCGAGGATGGTTGCCCCCCAGAATCCTCCTGCTGCCAGTACAATGACAAGCAGCACCACCACACCATACGGGATGTTGAAAAAACCGTAGAGGGTCTGTCTTCCGAGGGGCGAAGAATCCACGAAGCATTGAATCGATGGATACATCTCGCCATAGATAAACATACCGGCGACCAGGCCTCCTGCGAACACCATCCCATCCAGTTTGCCGGTGGCACATGCTACAAGTGATGTGCCGGGGCAGTAGCCACCCACCACAAAACCGACTCCCAGAATCAGTCCGCCAATTATCTGGGGCCAGACAAAGGTTCCAACCATCGAAACCTGCCCGAGATCCAGACAGCCGCTCGATGAAAACAGAAAAACGCCCACCATCGCGGTCACAACAGCTGTGCCCATGACCTTGAATACCGCCATGTCATAGAGGAAAAACTGAGCAGTCAGTTTTCTGGCACTGCCAAAACCGGCGCGCTCCAGGAAGAATCCCATCCCGATCCCGATCAATACGGCCAACCAAAGGCTGCAGCCAGCTGATATAACATCATTTAGTACCAACGGAGCTGTCATAGCCATTGCCTCCTTACGAAGTAGGCCATCAGGTAGGCTCCACCGAATACACACACCATGAAAATCCAGCTTCCCAGGTTCAGCAGCGCACCACCCGAAAGTGCCTGGCCGCTCGTGCAGCCGCGGGCAAACTGGGCTCCGATAGCCATCAGGATTCCGCCGATAAACGCCAGGCCCAGTCTTGAAACGATTGAGACCCGGGGGCCTCGGTCGATCGAAAACCTGACCCTGCCGGCAATCAATCCGGTGATAAGGATGCCCAGCATGACACCG
>Ga0123338_10003036_pt1 | contig 15376 bp, 8 predicted proteins | sample grotaG_FD_89793 | JGI IMG/M metagenome (GOLD analysis project Ga0123338, IMG submission 89793) | Glacier valley bacterial and archeal communities from Borup Fiord, Nunavut, Canada, to study Microbial Dark Matter (Phase II) -... | ecosystem: Environmental > Aquatic > Freshwater > Ice > Glacier ...
AAAAATGGTTCCTATTATTCGCTGCTTGCAAAAAAATACCTCTGGAATAATTACCATCCCAAAAAAGCCAGGAAGAATATTTTTGAGCTTATAAAAATCCATCCCTTCAATATGCAGGCATACTTCATGTGGACACTTTCCTTTTTTCCACCAGCTTTTGTAAAAGCACTTTACAATAAAACCAAAGTAATTATCAACAGAACAAAGCAAGGTGAAGCCGTTAATAAAATTCAATCCGGCAGATGAAAATATTAATGGTGGCAAGGGCGACCCTGTATACTGAAGCCGGGGGAGATACCATTCACATAATCAATACTGCCGCACAGCTTCGTAAGCTGGGCGCAGCAGTTGACATCGTGCTCACTAATGCTATTAAAGATTATTCCGGTTATGACCTGCTGCATTTTTTTAATATCACGAGGCCAGCGGATATCATCCTTCATATTCGTCTTTCTAAAAAACCCTATGTTATTACTCCGATCTTTGTAGAATATGGAGAGTTTGATAAGTATTTCAGGAAAGGTATTGCCGGCAAATTATTCAGATTGCTAAATCCGCACACCATAGAATACCTAAAGGTAATTGCCCGAAGCATTTACAGCAGTGAAAAAATAATGAGCCCGGAGTACTTATGGCTGGGACAAAAAAAATCTATCCGGCGGATTTTAAACAAGGCTTCCTTTTTGTTGCCCAATTCGTATAACGAGGTTACCCGGCTAAAAAGGCAGTTCCAACTGAGAAGTTCTTATGCAATAATCGCCAATGGAATTGACGAAGCCATCTTTAATGGTGCTGATAGTTTGAAAAAAGATGCGTTGTTAGTATTATGTGTGGCAAGAATTGAAGGCATCAAGAACCAGTTAAATCTTATCAAAGCTTTAAACGGCAGCCGGTTCAGACTCTTATTAATCGGGAAGCCCGCTCAGCATCAAACAGACTACTGGAAAGCATGCAAAGCAGCGGCGGCGGATAATATTTTTTTTATCGATAACTTACCGCAACAGGATCTTATTCCGTACTATAAAAAAGCGAAGGTGCATATTTTGCCAAGTTGGTTTGAGACAACCGGTTTAAGTTCACTCGAAGCCGCGGCGATGGGTTGTAATATTGTTATTACTGACAGGGGAGACGCCAAAGAATATTTTGGAAAAGATGCCTGGTATTGCGATCCGGCTTCACCTGCAAGTATGCTTAAGGCCGTGGAAGAGGCAGCCGGCAGTAGTTATACTAAAAATTTACGTACAAAAATATTCGAACAGTATACCTGGAAAACAGCGGCTATTCAAACATTGAATGCTTATAATGAGACTCTAAAAATATCCAAGTGAAAATAGGAATATTAGGAACAAGGGGGATTCCGAACCATTACGGAGGGTTTGAACAATTTGCTTCCTATCTTTCTGAAGGACTGGTTAAGAAAGGTCACGAAGTATTTGTTTACAATTCGCACAATCACTATTACAAGAAGAGTTCCTGGCGCCAGGTGAACATCGTGCATTGCTATGATCCGGAATATAAAATAGGTTCTTCCGGTCAGTTTGTCTACGACTTGAATTGCATCCTTGATGCGCGAAAGCGGCATTTCGATTTGATCCTCATGCTGGGTTACACGAGCAACTCAATATGGGGAAGCCTTTATCCGAAGGATACCGCTGTCATTTGTAACATGGATGGTATGGAATGGCAACGTAATAAATATTCAGCTACCGTTAAAAAATTCCTGTCTCTCGCAGAAAAATTAGCTATTCGTTATAGTGACTTTATAGTGGCTGATTCAAAGATGATAAAACATTACCTGGAAGAAAAATATACTGTTCCCGCAAAATATATTCCCTATGGAGCGGAGATTTTTGATCATGAAGAAGAAGACCTGCTGAAAGAGTACAAGCTTTCAGCAGGTAATTATTATGTGTCGATGGGCCGGATGGTAAGTGAAAATAACCTGGAGCTGATCCTGGATGGTTTCACCGCAAGCAACTCTGAAAAAAAATTCCTTGTCATCAGCAACCCTGCAAACAAATACGGCACACAGCTGGTTAAAAAATATAAGTCAGACCAGCGTATTATCTTTCCCGGCGCCATCTTTAATGAAAAACATAAACACTCCCTGAAATTTTTTTGCCGGCTTTACTTTCATGGCCATAGCGTGGGAGGTACCAATCCTTGTTTGCTGGAAGCAATGGCAAGCCGGTCGCTGATAGCAGCACATGATAATATCTTCAACAAGAGTATTCTTGGCAATGATGGTTTCTTTTTTTCATCCCCGCAGGACATAACGCAGCTGATTGAAACCAGTGACCGTGGTTACAAAGAAGAACAGATGATCGTTAACAACCTGCAGAAAATAAAAGATCAGTTTAATTGGGAAAGTGTAATAGATCAATATGAAAACTATATGCTTGAATGTTGCAATCAATCATTAAATGAAGCACATACTCAGGATCGAAGACTCACTTACAAATAAGATCAGCTATTATCATATCATTGCGTTTATGGCATGCCTGCCATTCGACCGTTTTTTCAGCGAGTTGATATTAATAAGTTTTTTACTGCATGAACTGATACATCTTGATAAAGAAAAAATAACCGGTGTCAAATTGCCGGTATTGCTTCCGGTACTTATTTACGTGGTCACTGTTTCAGGCGCTTTATATTCTCCCGACAAAGTACAGCTGTACAAAGACCTGGAAAAACAACTGGCGCTTGTTTTATTCCCTGTGATATTTTCTTTGACTTCCATCGATCTAAAAACTTATCGGCAAAACGTGTTAAAGGCTTTCGCTTTTATTATGCTTGCAACTGTGTTATATCTCTATCTTGATGCATTCAGCATTATCAGGTTTAACAAACTTGCCCTGTCATCATTGCTAAGTCCGTTATTTATAAATCATAATTTCTCTCTGCCGATAAACCTCCATGCTACCTATTTATCCATGTACGTTACACTGGCTGCTTCCATTTTTTTAAAATTTTGTATTGATGCCGTTACGTTAAGAAACCGCTTATTATATGCGCTGGGATTGATGATATTACTAATGGGCGTTATTCAGCTTTCATCCAAAGCTGTATTTATTGCAGTAATTATCATAATCAACTTTGCGACACCTATTCTTATCAGGACTAAGAAAAACCGCATAAGATTTCTCGCGGCTTCAATAATAATAACAACGCTGATAATAGTTGCACTAATGCAGGTGGAAGGATTTAAGATACGGTATGTTGAAAAATTACAGCAGGATCTGCAACAGACATCTTACAATGTAAATATAGCAGAACCCCGGATGGTAAGATGGCGCTGTGCATTAACGCTTATTAAGCAGTCGCCTGTAATTGGCCATGGCAGCGGATCAGAGACTAATTTGCTTAAGGAAATTTATTTTAATAACAAGTTATACATATCCTATCTGAATGAGTTAAACGCACACAATCAGTATTTGAGTTTTCTAATCAAATCAGGGGTCATCGGGCTGCTTGTATTTTTGTATGTATTGCTTGCTGGATTCAAGCAGGCTATCCTTAAAAAAGATTTTATTTTTTGCAGCTTTTTAATTGTGATATCAGTAGTTGCTATGTCTGAAAATATCCTTGATGTTAACAAAGGGATTTTCTTTTTCGCTTTTTTTTATCCGTTGTTTATAAAGAGCGGGGGGAAATAAACTGTGTAGCATTTGTTTGAAACGCGCTTTGCAGCATTTAAGAATAGACATTACCTGTAACCCATTGCCTGCAGATTAAACAGTTCTGCATACCTGCCATTCTTTTTTAGTAACTCTTCATGGCTGCCTATCTCTATCGATTGTCCTTTCTCCAGGACAAGTATACGATCGGCCATTCGAACCGTAGAAAAGCGATGAGAGATCAGCACTGCCGATTTGCCCCTGGTTAATTCAGCGAATCTTTGAAACACTTCGTATTCCGCTCTTGCATCGAGGGCCGCAGTAGGCTCATCGAGGATAAGCAACTGCGCTTCGCGCATATAAGCACGTGCCAGCGCTACTTTCTGCCATTCACCGCCAGACAATTCAATACCCTGGTTGAAACGCCGGCCCAGCATCTGGTCATATTTTCCCGGCAGTCTTTCAGCAAGTTCATGAGCCAGGCTTTGCTTTGCAGAAGCTTCTATCAATGGGCGGTTAGCGCTTTCACTGATTTTACCCACAGCGATATTCTGGGCTAAAGTCATTTGGAAACGAAGAAAATCCTGGAAGATAACACCTACCTGTAAGCGCAGTCCGGGAAGATCGTACTCTTTCAGGTCGATTCCATCCAGCAAAATTCTTCCTTCTGTCGGATCATATAATCTTGCAAGCAGTTTAACAAGTGTTGTTTTGCCTGCGCCGTTCTCTCCTACCAAAGCAAGTTTTTCACCGGCATGCAAAGTGAAACTAAGGTGCCGGTTGGCCCATGATTCAGCGTTCTGGTATTTAAATCCTACGTCTTCAAAAGTAAATCCCCGAAGGATAGGATTAGGGAAAGGAAGCGGATGAGCAGTCTGGCGGATATTAGGTTGTATTTCAAAAAATTCAAACAGGTCACGCAGGTATATAGCGCCCTGCGATACGCTGGTGAAACGGTTTAAGATGCCTTCAAGCAATGCCCTTAATTGACGGAAAGAGCCTGCAAGAAAGGTAAGATCGCCGATCGATAAACTTCCGGTAATAGCTTTCGCGATGATAACAACATATGCGCTGTAATAGCCCGCACTACCGAGCAAAGCAAAGAGTGTCCCCCAAAAAGATCGTTTTATTACGAGCTTTTTATTATCAAGAAAAAACTGATCTGATAAAGTGCGGAAGCGGTCAACCAGAAACCCTGAAAGGTTAAAGATCTTAACTTCTTTGGCAGATTCATCGCTGGCAGCCATGTAACGGATATAATCAAGCTCGCGTCTTTCGGGAGTTTGTCCGCGGGTAAGTGCATAGCTTTTATTATTGAAATGTGATTCACCCAGGAAAGCGGGCACAACAGCGACCAGTAACAGTAAGATCAGCCAGGGGTTGAATATTAAAAGTCCGGCAGCAAGGAAGCCCATTGTTATAAGATCCTGCACCTGGCTGAGCACCTGGGACAGCAGGATGGTGCGACCAACAGTTTGCTGACGTGCCCTTTCCAGTTTATCGTAAAAAGTGGAGTCTTCAAACTGATCGAGATCCAGTGTAGCGGCATGGTTCATTATTTTTATGGAGGTATGGTTTGAAAACATATCTCCCAGTAAACTATCCAGGAGGTTCACCGCGCGGCTCAACGCGTCGGCTAAAATTGCCAGCACGAATTCAGCCGCTACCAGTTTCCATAAGTATTCATGGGAGGGGTTGCCACTGGCATGACTTAAAAATATTACCTGGTCAATGATCAGTTTACCAACATATAAAATAAGCAGTGGCATAGCCGATCTTACTATTCGAAGCAACGAATTACTGATTGTCATCAAGGGGCTTGTTTGCCATACCAGCTTAAAAAAAGCCGGCAGGTTACCCAGGGCCGCCAGGCGTTCTTTTACAGTTACCGGCTCAGTCTTCGCTTTAGTGGGGCTTTTAGAAGATATCCCGCTTTTTACACTCATCGGTGTAATTTAAGAAAGGAAAAGATAATGATGCGTGTTCCGGTTGAATTTGAACCACAGAGGCAGGGTGGCACGGAGATTTTGCCACGAAGACGCGAAGACACAAAGAGACACAAAGATTTTTTGTTAAGCCGTAAATTTTTTCGAACATATTCGTAAAATTCTTTGTGCCTTCTCGTCTTCGTGGCAAAAAAACACCGTGCCTCTCTGCCTCCGTGGTTCAAATCCTGCCTCCGTAGTTCAGATTTCCCTGAGCGCTTTATTATCCGTAATTTTCCCGATCCTAATGCTGAATCTATGAATTGTTACTACAAAACATCCAACATAATTTTTCTTTCGGTAATAATCTTTACGTGCTTTACTTCCTTTATCCAACCAGATACTACCGACCGGTTACGTATAGCCGCTGAAATAGAAAACTCCGTTAAAAATGAGCTGCTGAATAAATGGTACCCTCAGTGTTTTGATAAACAGTACGGCGGCTTCACAAGCACTTTTACTTTCGACTTCAAACCAACCGGTAAGCAGGATAAAATGATCGTAACCCAGGCAAGGCATACCTGGTCTAATTCACGCGCAGCGGAAATATATCCGAAAGTGCCTTACTATAAAACCGGCGCGAAGACTGGTTATGATTTTTTAAAGAATGTAATGTGGGATAAAGTTAATGGTGGATTTTATACACTGGTGGATCGTAAAGGAAATGTAATACCGGGCGGCACGTCTCCGAAAGATGCTTACGGTAACGCTTTTGCGATATATGCAATGGCAGCCTATTATCAATCTACCGGAGACACCGGCGCAATCACTGCAGCGAAGCAGGCTTTTTTATGGCTCGAATACAACGCTCATGATTCCGCTAACAACGGCTATTACCAGCACCTGTCGAAAGAAGGCAAACCTTTAAAAAGAATAAAGACAACACCTTCTGCTTCTGACCTCGGATACAAAGATCAAAACAGCTCTATTCATATACTGGAGGCGTTTACAGAACTATACAGCGTATGGCCCAACAACCTGCTGGGCCAACGCCTTGAAGAAATGCTGTTTCTTATCCGTGATAAAATGGTTGACCCAAAAGGTTACCTGCATCTTTTTTTCAAGCCAAACTGGACGCCGGTATCTTTTAAAGATTCATCAGAAGCAGTGATCCTAAAACACAGCAACCTGGATCATGTATCTTTTGGACATGATATAGAAACGGCTTACCTGATGCTCGAGGCTTCACACTTATTAGGAAAGAAAAATGATACCATCACCTTAAGGGTTGCCAAATCAATGATAGACCATGCGCTTAAAAACGGGTGGGATGATAAAGCAGGTGGATTTTATGACGAAGGATATTATTTCAAAAATAAGACTCAGATTACAATTATCAAAAACAGTAAGAACTGGTGGGCTCAGGCTGAAGGATTGAATACACTGCTATTGATGTCGGATTTATTTCCTGATGATGAACAACAATATTTTAATAAGTTCCGGTTGCAGTGGGATTATATTAAACGTTACCTGATAGATCATGAACATGGAGACTGGTACCAGGGCGGACTGGATAAGGAACCTGAACAAAAAGCAAATCTTAAGGGACATATCTGGAAAGGTAATTATCACCAGCTACGCGCTATGGTCAATTGTATGGAAAGACTTCGGCCCGATACAGTCGCACCTTCAGTGCCTGGAAATCTGCATGCCGTCGCGGGTAAGGATAACGGTTATGTGCTTCAATGGACTGCGTCGAAAGATAATAAGCTTTTGCTGGGCTACAATATTTATGAGAACGATAAGAAGACCCGTTTTACACCTCTTGGTAATTATTATATACCTGCGCAAAAACGATCAAATGTTATTTATATTAAGGCCGTTGATTTTCAAGGTAATGAATCAGGCGCCAGCAAAACTTTAACTTACTGATTTTCCTCTGACACGTATCAATGTTTCTTCAACAACTTACTTACCGCCGCATCACCCATTACCGCATAAGCCGGGCGCGGATGTTGTTTATCAAATACGCTTAGCACAGCACTGTCCGCAACAGTAACAAACGCTTCATCTATCTCCCCGTTGGAATTGAAAACTTTATCCAGCGCAAGTGCCAGGTGTTTTGCAAGAAACTTGTATGCGGCCTTTCTTTTATTTAAACCATAATCATGGCCTTCATCCGGCAGGTGTACGTTCTCCACTTCACCGCTCCTGTTGAACAGTTTATAAATATTTTTTATGTAAGGATATTCCACATCGGGTGTATTCTTCGTCCAGTCTCCACCATCAGATATCAGCAGCATTGGACGAGGTGCGGCAAGTGCGGCTATCTCCACATTATTTGTTTGAAAATCACTGGTCCTGTGAATGGGCATTCCACTTTCACAGGTACAGCCGCCAAAAAAATGAGCAGACACCATTACTACCGGGACAGACACTGCTATCCGGCTGTCCAGCGCCGTTAGTAAGAAAGTTTGTGTGCCTCCGCCCGACTCACCACTAACACCGATCCGTTTTGGATCAACACCCGGTAAGCCAAGCAGGAAATCAATAGCACGTTGGCTATTGTGGATCTGCATTTCAAGTGTACGGGGATGGCTATGCGAACATTGATCCGCATCGCCGTAACCGACCATATCGTAAGCAAGCACCACCGCTCCCATGCGGGCAAGAGTGGCGCATCGCTTTTGAACGTATTCCTGGAAACGGGGACGCTCACCATGTCCGTGGGGCGCCAGTATTGCGGCATAAGATGCCTGCGGTTGAAGAGGCCTGTACAAATTACCTGTTACAAAAAAACCAGGCAGGCTTTCAAAGGCTACGTTCTCAACGGTGTATCCATTATAAAAACGCTTGCTGTGTATAACGGGTTTCAAAGGCGTGCTAGCGGGAAGGTCAGAAAGATTTGCGCCTTTGATAATATTCTGCCGGATATGCTCCGCTCTTTTTTCCCAGCTGGCAAGGTCGTTATAAGTGGTCGCCATTTTTGCCAGGGCATCCTTCCCTTTAGCTTCAGTGAAGAAAGCTCCCCGGCATAGCAGCGTAGTGTCAATATCCTGCGCATATACTTTACCATAAAACTGCTTTGCTATCATACCAAATATAAAAAGCGACAATGACAGGTATTTCTTGCTCATGAGAAGATTTATAATACAATATAGTAATTTTTAGGATGATGAAGTTTTCCGACCGCGTTAAAGAGTCTCCTGCCACAAAGACCCGAAGACACTGAGGAATATAAATATTTTTATTTTGTCGGCAGCGGGTGTATCCTTTTACGAAGAGTCTTTTTGATGATAACCTTAATATGGAAAATCTAACGAAGCGATGAGAGATTGTTTGAACTGTGATTGAAATTGATTCAATGATGGAATATGAAATTGACACGTGTTGCATTTCATCAATAAATCAATTCACCACTTCAAACTTTAACAGGATATATTTTTCACCTCATACCTCATACCTAAAATTCTCTACCATCCCGGGTTTTGTTGCAGCTTAACCGCTTTATTCAACTCACTTTGCGGAAAAGGAAAACGATAATTTTTTTCGGTGAAAACCCTTGACTCAACTGCCACCACCTGGTAAGTAAATGTTGCGCCCGTTTTGGTAATAACCATTCCTGATACCGGCTTGTTTAAAAACTCTTCTCCTTTTTTCCATCTTCTCACATCAAAGAAACGATGTTCTTCAAAGCACAGCTCAACCCTTCTTTCATTTTGAATGCGCAATCGCATCTGGTCTTTGGAAAGACCTGCGGGTAACACCGGCATACCCGCTCTTGCTCTCACCTGGTTAATATAAATATAAACATCCGCAACAGGACCCTGTGCTTCATTCAAAGCTTCCGTATAATTCAATAACACTTCAGCATACCTGAAATGCACCCAGGGCCTGCGCAAATTACTGGTTGAATTCACCGCCCAGTTGGCGGCATCATATAAAAATTTGCGCATATAGTAGCCCGTTTTGGTGGTGTTGATATTGGTGATCATATTGTCTTTTCCACCAACAAATGTTTCAACCAATTTAGGCGATTTAAAAACCGAACCGTTGTACATGATAAACAATCCCAAACGGTTATCGCGATTTGTATATGGGTCATTACTATTATAGCCGGAAGTGGGATCGGTGACAGGCTTACCGGTTGTTTTCATTTCGAAAGCATCCACCAGTTCCTGTATAGGATTTGTTCTTCCCCTGGCGCCATCATAACTTATTGGTGCGTTAGCGCTTTCAATCACGTTAACATTGTCTGCTACGGAAGCAAACAATATTTCTGCGTTATAAGCCTGTGATGTATAATTCCAGATGTTTGAGAATTGCGCCGCCGGCAACAATGAATGTTTGTTGAGAATGATAATAGCCTTAGCTGCGTCGGCGGCTTTCTGCCACTTAGTTATATCACCGGTAGCATTGCTCAGTGGACTCGCGGCATACAACAATGTTCTTGCTTTGATAGCCATGGCAGCGGTTTGCGATGCCCTGCCCTTATCACCAATTCCCTGGTCAGCAATAGAGGGAAGTAAAATTGCAGCAGCAGAATCACAATCGGATACAATCTGCGTCACCGTTTCATCAAAAGTATTCCTGGGTATATCTAACGTTTCCGTAGGACCGAAAGAATGATTGGCAATAATGATCGCGCCATATCTTTTAAAAAGTTCAAAATGATAATACGCACGGAGAAAGAAAGCTTCGCCCCGTAATGCTGGTATATCAGTAGCCGGATTTATTTTACTTGTAAGACTTTTTTCAAGAAAAAGATTTGTTCTTCGGATATAATTATACATGTTTGCATACTGATCATCCAGCGTACGAAGCGGTCCCCAGGTACCGTTATTAAAAATATTTATTGTTGAACCCTGGTTAGAATTAACGGCTTCGTCTGAAGCTGCAGCAAGCAACGCACCATCAGTAAGGTCATATCTCCTGAGTATTCCGAGGTAAGCATTATTAAGAAATCCCCGTGCCAGCCGGTCTGAATTCCACACGTCTTCTTCCCTTACACCACCATCGGTATAATCAAAACTGAGATAGTCCTTCTTACAACCTGTTATAAGAATGATCAGAAAACTAAAGCCTGTAATGGACGATTTTATGTTGAAATTTATCTTGTTCATATCTATAGGTCAAAAAATGTTGTTGATAGCTTATTAGAATGTTGTTCTCAACCCAACACTATATGTTTTCAGGTATGGATATTGATCACCCCTGCCTGCACCGGGAATTTCAGGATCAACACCGAGGTCAAGTTTTGTTATCGTGAGCATATTGAATCCACCCAGATAAAACCTTGTTCTTTTAATGTGGTATTTTTTTAGAAACGCCTCCGGTAAAGACACTCCGACTTCAATATATTTTAAACGAAGGAAATCGGCTGAGCGGCGCCAGAAGTCTGAACCGGCGGTATTGTTACCACGATCTGTTAGACCAACGCGGGGATAAACAGCAGTTGTCGCCGTTGCAGGGGTCCATCTTCTATTATAAATTTCCTGGTTAAAAGAAAAGGGTCCGCTATTTACCAGTCCCTGGATGTCTATCGTTCTTCCTTTAACGCCCTGCCATTGGGTAGAAAAGTCAATTACTTTATAAGTTAAGGTAGTACCGAATCCATAATAAACATTTGGCAGGTCTCTTTTATTTACCCTCACCCTGTCGAAATTATCTATGATGCCATCAGGTTTGCCATTGACGCTGCCAACGTCTTTATATTTTACATCCCCTGGAATGATACGTCCGAAGAAGGCCTGGCTGGGACTTGCGTTGATCAGTGCCTGGTCATTGAACAATCCATCGGATAAAAAGATAAGAGAAGAACCGGAAACTTTTCCGATTGTTTTTTGGTAGTCAGGAATACCATCCTGCCCATTCTGGGATATTATTTTATCAGTGGTTAATATAATATTACCATTCAGTGAAATGTTGAATTTGCCCAGGTGTTTTGAGTAACCGAGATCAAACTCTATCCCCTTACTGTCAACGATACCCTGGTTAACAGTACCGAGAGTTTGTCCGAGGATGCTGGGTATGATTGCATCAGTAAGGATGCCGCTCCTGCGGGCTTTGTAAACATCTGCGGATAGATAAAAAGCGTTTTTAAAAAGTTTTAGTTCGAGGCCAATATCAGTTGTTTTAATTGTTTCCCAGGTGATCAGCGGATTACCAAGGCTGCTTTCATTTGCGGAAGGAGTACCGGAGAACCCAGTACCAAAAGTATAACCACCGCCACCGGTATTACGGGCATAAAAACTTTCAAACGGAAAGCGGTTGCCACCTATCTCACTGTTACCTGCTGAGCCGTACGAACCGCGTAGTTTTAAATAACTAAGCAGGTTACCCGCTTTCAAAAATCTTTCTTCTGTAACCACCCATCCCGCTGATGCTGCAGGAAAGAAACCATAACGACTGCCGGGAGGAAAGTTTTCCGAGCCGGAATAGCTACTTACCAGGCCTATATAATATTTATTCCTGAAGCCGTAATCAGCGCGTGCCGATATTCCCTGGCTTCGGAAATCCAGTCTTTCCGGAGAGGCATTTACATAACGCTGGCCCTTAACCGAAGCCTGTATGGAGTGGTTTCCAAAGTTGCGGTCAAAATCAAACCCGGCCCACAATTCATTGCGGCGGTTGTTGTTTGTAAAGGCGGCGCTCCGGTAACCAAGAGGTGTTTTAGTGCGGAATAACTGAGGTGCGGCTCCATTAAAATCATATATTTCATAATCACGATTCAGGCCTGCTGAATAGGTACCGGAAGCATCATAACTGAAATTAATATTTGCTGATAACCCACGAAGCCAGAAGTCGAGTTTTTGTTTTGCCACCACTGAAGTAAGCAGTACGCGGTCGATGGCACTTGTGTAACCTCGGTCAGTGATCATGCCAAGGGGATTATTCCTGTAATCTGTTGTACCGCCGTAAGAGCCGTTAGCGTTACGGATAGGAAATGCATTCGGCGGTGTATTATATAAAGTGCTTAAAAAGGCATTGATGCCATCACCCGGGTTCAGCCGGTTCTCTGAACGTCCGCCTGCATACAAACTTATCACCAGGTTCTTGTTTACGTCAAAATCTATATTACCCCTGAAATTAAAACGTTTGAAACCCGTGTTGGAATTAAAATCATTATTGTTTGCTCCTTTCAAAATTCCCTGCTGGTCAAAATAGCTTAGCAGTATAAAATAGCGCAGTGTATTGTTTCCACCTTCAGCTGAAAGCACATACCGTTGTATGGCGGAATTTTTCTTAAGAAACTGATCAGTATAATTATTAACAGGATACTTAAAAAGATCGCGGCTGTTTTGATACCCGTTTAAAGCCGCCGTATCATAAGTGATTGCGTTGTTATCGTTTAAGCGGGCTTCGTTATACAAATTAGCAAACTGGTAAGAGCTTAAAGGTTTGATGATATTATCAACCTGTTGTATCCCACCCTGTACGTCAACATTTATGGCTGATCTTAGGGCACTTCCTTTTTTTGTAGTCACCAACACTATTCCATGTCCTGCGCTTAAACCATAATAAGCCAGTGCGGCTGCATCTTTCAAAACAGTAATACTTTCAATTTCGTTAAGGTCCATATCCTGGAAATCGCGCAGCACGCCATCAACCAATATCCTTGCGCCGGCACTACCATAAGATGAACGGCCACGCACATACATGTTGGCATTGTCATTACCCGGCCTGTTATCTGTTTGCTGTATGTATAGCCCGGAGATCCTGCCTGCAAGGGAATTAAAAAGATTACTTAAAGGAATCTGCGGCAGGCCAGCCGTCTGGTAGGAACTCATCGCCGAGGTAATCTCTCTCTTCTTGCGAACACCGAAAGGAATGACGACGTTGTCATCTTCACCGGCATCAGTAATCGCTAAAGTTAATTCGATATTCATATCCGACAAAGCATCCAGTACCAGCTGCGTAGTCAGGTATCCTTCCTTTTTTATAATTGCTATATCTTTTGTTTCGGCAATAAGGGAAAATTTGCCGTTTGCATCGGTTAACAGCATAGTATTTTTTTCCTGTATCTCAACGCTTGCGCCTGCAAGCGGTTTTTTATTTTCATCTTTTACCGTTCCGGAGAAAGTGTTCGTAAAATTTTTTGTTCCCTGTGCATGTAGCGAAAGTTGGTTGCATGTAATAAGGAATGAAAGAAACAGGGAAATTATTTTTTGGGGAGCGTTCATCAGGTATAATTATTTCAGTGAATTACTTTGTTGGTTTTTGAAGAATCAGCAGGCATAATTACCATCCATCGTTTTGCTTCATAATACCATTGCTTTTATCTATTTCAGCGCGTGGTATCGGGTATATAAACATTCGAGGGGTAAAATCTCTCTGGTATAGTGCGGGTAAAGGGACTACATTATAAGTAAAGCCGGTAGCGGTTTTTACTACATTCATGGCGTTAACGGTGGCTTTAATTGTTTCGGCATCTTTCCATCTTAAAAGATCCCACCATCTTATTTCTTCGAATGCGAATTCAACGGCTCTTTCATTGTGTATGCGTGCCCTCATCTGATCTTTGGTAAGGCCGGTTGGAAGGTCAGGCATGCCTGCACGTTTGCGGATCTGGTTTACGTAAGTATACACATCTGATATGGGGCCATCCGCTTCATTCAGCGCTTCGGCATAATTCAATAATACCTCACCGTAGCGGAAGAAAATAAAATTCATCAGAACACCCTGGGTGGTACCGCCTTTGTAAATTTCAGGCCATAATTTCCTGCAATAGTAGCGGGTTCGGGTGGTACTTGCCGCCGCCGGCTGGTAATCAGTGCCGCCGTCATACATTTGAATTTTCCTGGTTTGCCAGGTGAGGTCGTTATAGATGAGGTTGGAATAAAAACGCGGATCCCTGTTCTTGTACGGATCCTGGGGATTATAACCTGAGCCCGGTTCATTGATGGCTTTTCCGTTGTTCATTTCATACAGGTCAACATGGTTCTGCGTGGGATTTAACAACCCCTGTGCGCCACCGGAACTGGGAGGCACAATAAAATCGCTGAGTATGCCGCCGAAGCTACGCGGGCCCCTCACTTTAATCATAATGTACTCGAATGAACTGGATTGATTAAGCAGTGCGGAATAATTTGGTAACAGGGAGTACCTATTGCTGTTAATGATCACTTTAGCTGCGTCAGCTGCCTTTCTCCATTTTGCTGCAGTACCCGCGGGATTACGAAGCGGACTTGCATCGAGCATCAGTAATCTTAACCGGAGTGCTCTTACTCCACCTGTTGTAGGCCTGCCATAGTTAGAACTTGATTTCGCCTGCGCTGGTGGCGGCACCAACGTGAGTTCATTCCAGTCCACATCAGGCGAATAAACAAGGCCCGAAGGGAGTGTGAAAACTTCTGTAGTAAAAATCTTTTCTGCTTCGTCAAGATCTTTCATTATGAAGTTCACCGTTTCATCATAGGTATTGCGTGGCAGGTCGATATTATCTGCCAGCCCGGGAGCCTTGTCAAGCAGCACTACACCACCGAATCGTTTCACCAGTTCAAAGTAATACATACTTCTCAGGAAAAGCATTTGTGCCTTGATCAGGTTTGGATTCTGGAGGCTTGTCCAGGGAACCGAATCCATCTTCGACAACATTACATTCACGTTACGGATACCCTGGTACATGCGGGTATATACCCCCGCCACATCCGTAGCGGTAGGATCTAATAATTTACCCGTTGTTATAACAGATACAAATGGGTAAGAATCGGCAGCCGCAGAGGCTATGGCTTCATCACAGAACTGACCGGTAGTACCCTTGTAACCCTGGCTCATACGCCCGAAATCATCGAGCGTATAATTAAAAGCATTGTCTGCAAAACGGGAAGCCAG
>Ga0123338_10003038_pt1 | contig 15365 bp, 8 predicted proteins | sample grotaG_FD_89793 | JGI IMG/M metagenome (GOLD analysis project Ga0123338, IMG submission 89793) | Glacier valley bacterial and archeal communities from Borup Fiord, Nunavut, Canada, to study Microbial Dark Matter (Phase II) -... | ecosystem: Environmental > Aquatic > Freshwater > Ice > Glacier ...
AAGATATTATGATAGCACAAGGATCAAATTCCTTTATTAAAGCGATTCATATCTTCGGAAAAACAGGAATTGGTGTATCGACGGAATCATCGCCTCCACTTGATATTTATGCCACTTTTCCTGAATCAGAAGAAGGAAAAGCGATTTCATCGACCACAGAACAATATCTATGGGTTGGAGAGCATACTTTTCTGGATGAAATGTTTGGTACAAAACATGAGGATTATGCTATGTCAATTATTAGAAAAATGCCATTTAACAATGGATTTGTCATAATGGATGTATCAAAAGAAAAAATCATGAATATGCTGTCTAAATTTAATTATGGAGAAGGAAGCATCATTGGTTTTGTAACTGGGGATGGTAGAGAAACATTGTCCAATACGAAGGAAGGAAAGGTATTTGTGGATTTGCCTTATTACCAGAAATCAGTTGAGGGGCAAGAGTTAAATGGTTATTCCTACGAAACTTTTCATGATGAAGATTATTTATATCTTTATACGCAAGTGGGCGATACAGGTGCTAAGGTATGTGCTTTAATTCCCCGAGGTACCATCATAAAGCAAGCAGAAAGTATTAAAATGTTAAGTATATTTTTTGTGTCAATTTCAAGTATTCTAGCTATCTCAATTGGAATCATAATAGCAGGAGGAATTGCTGGGGCTATTAGAAGATTAACGAAAGCAATTGCATTGGCTGCAAAAGGAGATTTAACAACGAAATTTGATACAAAGAGGAAGGATGAGTTTCATGTTCTTTCTGAGAGTCTCACTAATATGGTAGAGGGTATGAGAAACCTGATCGGACAGGTTGCAGATGTGGGAGCTAAGGTTATTAATTCAGCTGATATGCTATCTGTTACTTCTGAGAATATATTAGTTGATACGAGGGATATTTCTTCGACGGTTGATGAGATTGAGAAGGGTGTGGTACAACAGGCTGCTGATAGTGAATATTGTTTGGACCAAATGTCAAATCTCTCAAATAGAATTAATCAGGTATATGACAATACCTATGAAATGGAACATATTGCGAATGAAACGAAAACAATTGTAGGCAAAGGCATTGTTATAGTTGATGAGTTAAGCGATAAGTCAAAAGCAACCACTAATATTACCGGATTAGTCATCTCTGAAATTGAAGAATTAGAAATTCAAACGCACAATATCGAAAATTTTGTGGATATTATCAAAGGCATTGTGTCACAGACAAATTTACTCTCGTTAAATGCTTCGATCGAAGCTGCCCGAGCAGGTGTTGCAGGACGTGGATTTGCAGTTGTGGCTGATGAAATTCGGAAATTAGCGGATCAATCGGTGGATGCTGTGAAGCAAATTCAAGATATTGTAACTGAGATACAAAGTAAAACAAAGAGCACATCGGAATCTGCGAAGCAAGCTGAAAACATTGTAAATTCACAAGGAGAAGCATTGAATAGAACTGTGAGTGTTTTCCAAGATATCAATCAATATGTAAATAAACTTGTAAGTAATTTAAATAATATTTCAACTGGTGTTAAGGATATTGAAACAGCAAAGGTTGATACACTAGAGGCAATCCGTAGTATATCAGCAGTAGCACAAGAAACAGCTGCTTCCTCAGAAGAGGTTAGTGCAACAACAAATAATCAAATTGGTTCTGTTGAGCACCTAAGTATGTCGGCTACAGAGCTCGCTAGATATGCAAAGCAACTGGAGGAATCTATTCAATTATTTTGTATAAGTGAAAGGCCGTAAGTACAGTATTGAAGGTTTTGTTTAATAATTATCAAAAATAATCATATAAAACCATAATATATTCAAATAAAGTCAATTAGTACTTGAAAAAATGTCACCATTATGGTAACATTTTAAATGAAAGTGTATGATATTCAAATTAGTTTAAGGAGGTAATTGTTATAAAAAAGGTAGCAGTAATTCATACTACACCTGCAACAATCGAAAGTCTAACTGCGTTAATAAAGAAAGAGATTGGTGAGGTGAAAGTAATAAATATTTTAGATGATTCCATTTTAGATGATATGATACAACAAAATCATGTTGAATTGGTTGAAGAACGTTGGCTAAAGTACGCGGAGATAGCGTCCTCCTTAGGAGTAGATGCAATTCTAAGTGCTTGCTCTACCGTAGGTGAATTTGCTGAGAAAGCAAATGAACTTTACGACGTTCCGGTTTTTAGAATAGATGAAGCTATGGCTGAAAAGGCAGTTGCTTTGGGGACGACGATCAGTGTATTTGCTACTTTGTCATCTACCTTGGAACCTACCGCTAAACTAGTGAAAAGAAAAGCTGAATTAATTGGAAAGAACTGTATCATAAATACTATTTTAGTTCCGAATGCTTATGAAGAATTGATGAAAGGTAATCGAGACCTACATAATAAAAAAATTCAGGAAGCAGTATTAGAATATGCAGCAAGTTCAGATGTCCTAGTTCTTGCACAAGCATCAATGGCGTCAGCAGTTGATGGATTAGATGGTATTGATAAAGATAAGGTGTTAACAAGCCCTCAATTAGGAATCTTAAAGTTAAAAAGGGATTTATCCAATTAATATTGAAAGGCGGCTAACCAATGAACACTTCGATGCATGGAGTCAATGATATTTATTATATAGGAATTGATCTTGGAACAACCCATATCAAATCAGCGGTGTTTGATGGGCATGGAACACTTCTGGAGATACAAAAAACCTCTACGCCAACAACAAAGGATGATTTTGGTGAGGTCTATGATCCATGTCAATTATTTGAAGTTGTAAGTAATCAGATATCCTATTTATTAGAACGATATAAAAATATTACAGGAATCTCAGTAACAGGGATGTCAGAAGCTGGTTTAATCGTAAACCGTAAAAATAATTCAGAAGAAACTCCGATATTACCTTGGTTTGATCGAAGAACTGATGAATTAGCGAAACAACGAAGCAAGGACCAGGAAATCCGTAACTTCTGTTCTACGGGGTTACGTAATAGTTACAAATACGGTATTTATAAATATTTGTGGTTGTCCGAATATTATGATGTTCAAAAGGGTGCTTCCATCTGGCTCTCTGTATGTGATTACATCGTGTGGAAGTTGACAGGTCAATTTGCAACTGATCCTAGCTTTGCAGCTCGCACCTATGTATATGATATTATAAATCAGTGTTGGGATAAGCAAAGGTTAACTGAATATGGGTTATCTGAAAATAATTTTCCGGTTGTTATCCCTTCAGGAGAAATGGTTGGTTATTTATCAGAGCATAATTTGTTACAAAAAGCTCATAACAAATCTATGAAAGTATGCATTGGAGGGCACGATCACGTATGTGCAGCGTATGCTGTCTTAAATGATGATTTGGAGCGTATTTGCAATAGTATAGGAACTGCTGAAACCTATCTTGGAGTTGATGAGCATTTTTTAATAACAGAATCCGATTATGATTCTGGGTTAGTCTATGGTCCTTTTATAAATGGAAAAGGATATTATTGGATGGTCAACATATCCTCCTCTGGACAGTCGATAGAATGGTTTCGAAAAAAAGTACAAATGAGTGAAATTAGCTATAACGAAATGAATGAAATGGTATCATCCCTACCAGAGGAACCAACAAATATTTTATTTTACCCCTATTTATCAGGCATAGGAACACCACATTATCGAACAGAAGTTGGTGGCGGATTCTTTGGATTACGTGAAACTCAAAGCGGAAGTGATATGTTGAAAGCGATTATGGAAGGAATTAATTACCAAGGAAAGTGGATTTTGTCTCTTGCATTTGAAAAAATGCATAACAATATAAAAAATATTGTCTGTGTAGGCGGTGCGACTAACAGTATACCGTGGATGCAAATCAAAGCCAACATATTGGGAATTCCGGTAACCGTTCCTGAAATAACAGAAGCAACCCTGTTGGGTGCGGTAGCAATCATGATAGATAAAAATATGGGTACTGATAAAAAGAAAATATTTTTAAATAATAGTTTAAAGCAAAACAATATTTATGAAGTAAATCAAGCAATCAGTAAAAAATATCAAGAAATATATAATAATGAATACACATTCCTAATTGATATGATAATAAAAAAGGAACTGGGTAAGAAAGTATGAGGAATTATATGAGTAAAATAGTTAATTTAACCGAGATTCTGAAACAAGGACAGTTAGGAGGATATGCAGTAGGATCCTTTTCTCCTAGATATACAAAGCTAATATTGCCTATTGTGCAAGCAGCTATTGATACAAAATCGCCTGTGATTATTCAAATTTCAGAAAAGGAAATTTATCGTCATAAAGTTGACATCAACGATTTCGCAAAAGAACTTTTCCGTGTGATTACGGAGTTAAAACCTACAATTCCAATTGCACTCCATTTGGACCACACAAAGGACTTTGAAATTATAAAACAAGCAATCGCAGCAGGTTTTACTTCCGTTATGATAGATGCATCGGAATTTGATTTTGATAAAAATGTTGAGATAACAAAGCAAACAGTAGAATATGCACATCCTTTTCATGTTACGGTAGAAGCTGAGCTAGGAAGAATAGGTACTACAGATTTCGTTGAAACTGACCATGATGACGAATTCTTTACCGTTCCTGATGAAGCAAAGATATTTTGCGAATTAACAAAAGTTGATGCATTGGCAGTATCTGTTGGAACAGCACATGGTATTTATACAGTAAGAAAACCTAGAGTTGATTATGATAGATTATTAAAGATAAATCAATTAATTGATACACCATTGGTATTACATGGAGGTTCGGGTGTACCGAGCGAGATGGTCTCAAAAGCAGCACAGATGCCGACTGGTGGAGTTAGTAAGGTAAATATTGCAACAGATGTGGAACAGGAAATGTTGAAAGTTGTTGGAAAAGAAACTTTTATGACAGAAGAGGAATTAAACAGTTATCCTGAAGAAGTACTGTTAAAGGCTAGAAAAGCTGTTTATGAATTAGTAGTAGAAAAAATTAAAAATTATTTATTAAGTGATGGTAAAGCAGAATAGGAGAACTGAAATTACATGAAAAATAAAAAATTACATATGATTGGGAATGCACACTTAGATCCTGTTTGGTTATGGAATTGGCAGGAAGGTTTTCAAGAGGTAAAAGCAACATTTAAATCAGCGTTAGATCGAATGAATGAGGATGAATCTTTTATATTTTCATGTAGCTCTGCAGCTTTCTATGAATGGGTTGAAAAAAACAATCCACAAATGTTTCGTGAGGTTACAAAACGTATAGAAGAAGGTAAATGGGAAATCGTGGGTGGATGGTATGTTCAACCAGATTGCAATATACCAAATGGTGAATCGCTGGTAAGACACGGCTTATATTCACAACGTTATTTTTTGAAAAAATTCGGACGTATCGCAAAAACTGGATATAATGTTGATAGTTTTGGCCATAATGGTATGCTACCACAGATTTTAGCAAAAAGTGGCATGGAAAATTACGTATTTATGCGTCCGATGCCACTAGAAAAAGGATTGCCAGGAAGAATATTTTGGTGGAAATCTGATGATGGCTCTAAGGTTTTAACTTATCGAATTCCATATGAATATTGTTCGGGAGGAAAAGATCTAGAGTATCATGCAAATCGCCTTAACTATGAATTAAGAGATGGTGAAGATGAAATGATGATGTTCTATGGTGTAGGGAATCATGGTGGAGGGCCAACCAAGGAAAATATTAAGAGTATTCATGAATTAAATGCAAGAGAAGATATGCCAGTATGCGAGATGAGCAGTACGGTTGCATTTTTCAATGATATTCGAAACAATGGCAAGGATTACCCTGTTGTATACGGAGATTTACAGCATCATGCAAGTGGCTGCTATAGTGTACACTCGGGAATAAAAAAGGGTAATAGAAAATCAGAAACAATGTTAGTTAACTCAGAAAAGTGGAGTGCTATTTCTAAAGTAGTTGAGCAGCAACCCTATCCGGAGGATTTTGAACAAGCATGGAAAGATGTTTTATTTAATCAATTTCATGATATATTGGCAGGTACGAGTATCCCTTCTGCATATGACGACGCTTCTTATCTTCATGGTGAAGCCATGGCAATCGGACAAAGAAATTTAAATTATGCAATTCAAGCATTATCTTGGGATATTAATATTGAACTCGATGTAACGATGAAACCAATCGTAGTTTTTAACTCTCATAGTTGGTCTGGAAAGATGGCAATTGATTTAGAAGTACGAGGTTTTAGTAGTGATAACTTTAGATTAACAGATGAACAAGGGAATATCATTCCAGCGCAGAGAATTAAGTCGGAAGCAACTGTAAATGGACAATCCCGCTTATTATTTGTAGCTGAGTTACCTAGTATGGGATATAAAGTATTTAAGCTTTATTTAAAAACAGAAGAAGCTCAGATATTACCACATGTTATTATCACAGAAAATACGGTGGAAAATGATCGCTATAAATTAGAATTCAACTTAGAAACAGGCTGCTTAAGCAGTTTCTTTGATAAAAAATGTGACTTGGAGATTTTAAGACGTGAAGGTGCAAGACTGGCAGTAATTGAGGACAAATCAGATACCTGGAGTCATAATATTTTCAAATTTGATAAAGAAATAGCCAGTATGGAGGTTGTTTCTGTACGTATTTTTGAGGATGGTCCTGTAAGATCTACGATGTGCGTAAAAAGTAAGTACAAAGATTCTTATGTAGTGCAATACTTTAGAGTATATAAAGAGCTAGATTATGTAGAGGTAAAAATGAAGATTGATTGGAGGGAGCCTCAGACTATTTTGAAACTGAAATTCCCAGTTAACTTCAATTTCAGAAAACCTACCTATGAGATCCCTTACGGATATATTGAAAAGAGTGCAAATGGGGAAGAAGAGCCAGGACAAACCTGGATTGATTTCTCTGGAGAGCATTTTAAAAATGGGGATTTATATGGATTAGGTATCGCAAATGATAGTAAATATAGTTATAGCTTTGATATTGATGAAATGGCAGTTACTATATTGAAGAATTCTGTATTTGCGCATCATGATCCTAAAAAATTAGATCCTGAGGAAGAATATAATTATGTGGACTACGGAGTACAAGAGATGACTTACGCCTTAATACCACATGAAGGCGGTTGGAAGGATTCAGAGATAATTCGTAAAGCGATGGAAATTAATCAAAGGCCAATTTGCAACATTGAAACCTTCCATGAAGGAACATTGCCGCAAGTACAGTCCTTTATCGATGTAGATCAAAAGGAAGTAATCATTTCAGCAATGAAAGAGTCTGAAGACAAGGATGGAATTATTATTCGTGCCTATGAAACAATGAAACACCATGTGAAGACTACAATTAATATTCCATTTATGAAGCGATCTATCACAGTTGATTTCACCCCATGCGAAATTAAAACGATTAAGATACCATATGATAGAACGGCTGAAGTAGTAGAAGTGAATATGCTAGAGTTATAAGAGATAGAGTTTAAAAGAGATAGAGTTAAAAGAGATAGAGTTAAAAGTGATAGAGTTAAATGAGATAGAGTTATAAGAGATTGAGTTATAAGAGATAGAGCTATAAGAGATAGAATTATAAGAGCTAGAGCTAAACGTGATTGAGTTAATAATGATTGAGTAATAGTTGAGAGATATATATTGTAGCAGTAGATTGTAAACATGTAAGGAGAATAGTATGTCTTGTACAGTAGTAATTGCAGATGATGTTACCGGTGCGAATGATATAGGAATCATGTACACAAAAGCTGGGCATAATAGCGTAGTTTATAATTTTGACAAGCTAAATCAGAATATGGAATTTCAAGATGTAACAATCATTGATACAAATTCCAGATTCTTGAGCTACGAGGATGCATATAAACGAGTATATGTTGCAAGTAAATGCTTTGATAAAAGTCAGATACATCAATTTTTTAATAAACAATGTTCCGTTTTCAGGGGAAATATAGGAGCCGAATTTGATGCGATGTTAGATGCCTTAGAGGAGGAATTTGCTATTGTCGTACTTGGATTTCCAGATAACGGAAGAACTACTCTCCACAGTATCCATTATGTTCATGGTGTTAAACTGGAGGATTCACAGTTTAAAAGCGATCCCGTGCATCCCATGAAGCAATCTAACGTGGTGGATATTCTTCAAGCACAAACGAAGCGAAAAGTATCCGCGATTTCTTATGAGGTTTTAGATCAAGGAGTAGAGGCTTTACAAAATACGATTAAGCAAATGAAGTTGAAGGCAAATTATGTTATAATTGATGTTAGAAATAATGACGATCTTTCCATTATTGCAAAAGCAGTCATAGAGGAGAAAATAATTTGCGGAAGCTCAGCACTTGGTTATTATTTGGGATTACTGCAACAAAGTGATACTTCATCCGAAGATTTTAGCATAAATAAGAATAAAGATGGTAGTCCAAAGGTTCTATGTATAGCAGGTAGTTTAACGCCACAAACGAAATCTCAAGTGGCATATATGCGAAAAATGAATTATCCTGTTATTATGCTAGACACCACCAAATTATTTATAGCATCTGATCGTTTGAATGAAATAAATCGCATTCTAAAGGAATATAAACAAGCGTATGAATCAAATGATATAGTGGTCATCCACTCGATGAATAAAGAGGAAGATGTTCAGAGAACAAAGATAATGGCAGCAGAATGTAATATCGATAATACAACGGTTTCAGAAATAGTATCCCGCACTCTTTCGGAATTGGCAAAGGAAATTGGAGACCAATTCGAAATAGACAAATATATTATTTGTGGAGGGGATACTTCAGCTTCTTTCTGCAACCAAGTAAATATTACGGGTATGAAGGTATTAGAAGAAATTGAAGCTGGTCTACCTACTTGTCAGAGTATAACAGAACCATATTATCAATTGGTACTTAAGTCTGGAAGCTTTGGATCAGAAAAATTTATTGAAATAGCTATGAAGGTATTAACCAAAAGTAAGTAGGCAGATAATGGAGGGATACATACATGAAGGAAAATTTGTACATAGATCAGTTGATACAGGAATATCCGGTGCTATCCGATTGCAAAGATGATATCATGAATTCCTTTATAGCAATGCGAGAATCCTATCTGCAGGGAGGAAAACTCTTAATCTGTGGGAATGGTGGTAGTGGTGCAGACGCCGAACATATGGTAGGTGAGTTGATGAAAGAATTTTACATAAAGCGCCCTATCAGCAGGGAAATGAAGGATAAATTGACGTCTTTCGGTGAGGATGGTAAAATATTAAGTGAGCATCTTCAAGGAGCACTTCCTGCAATTACTTTAACAAGTAACATTGCATTATCAACAGCATATGCCAACGATGCAAAGCCCGAATTAGTATTTGCACAGCAGGTATTTGGATATGGTAAGGTGGAAGATGTCCTATTAGGCATCAGTACCTCCGGCAATTCCCGTAATGTAATCTATGCTATAGAAACTGCGAAAGCAAAAGGGTTAAAAACCATTGGTTTAACAGGAAAAACAGGTGGAGCTTTAAAGGAGATATGTGATATTTGTATTTGCGCTCCAAGTGAAATAACATATAAGATTCAAGAATTACATTTGCCAATCTACCATACGTTGTGTAGGATGATTGAAGAGGTATTTTTTGGAGGACATTGAGGTTTTAATAAATTCAGTTGCGGTAGCCCGTTGCTATGAATAAAATCAGGAGGAAAGTTCAATGAAGGTACGTGATCCGTATTTTAAACTTGAAAAAATCAAAAAATATATTGACGAAGATATATTTAAAACAAGAATAAGTGCTTCAATCCAGCTTGTGGAATGGAAATATATTGAAACAACAATGGAAAACAAGATCAATGGAGCATTTGATCCAAACTATGATGATTCTGAATGGTCAGATTTTAAGCTCTCCGATTCCTGGGGTGGTTATGATAAAGTTGCTTGGTTTCGATGCAAAGTAACAATTCCAGAAAATTTCAAAGGAAAACAGCTGGCTTTTAAGGGAATTATAGGTCCGAGGGATGGAGGAGGATCTACCGCTGAAACCTTGCTTTATATCAATGGAGTACCAATACAGGGAATTGACATTTGGCATGAAGAAGCATTTTTGGATTCTTCTATTTATGAAAATAATAAGGAAATACAAATTGCACTGAAATGTTGGAGCGGAGTATTAGATATCCCGAAAATAAGGGTATTTAAAGAAGCACAACTGGTTGTGATTGATCCTCACGTAGATAAATTTTATTATACAATCGATACCTTAGTTAAATGTGTCAACTTATTGGATGAAAATGATTTAAGAAGAATCAGACTGACAAAGCTTTTAACAGATACATTTTTGAAAGTAGATTTCTTAAACTTTGGACAGGAACCTTATTATAATTCTATCAAGGACGCATTGGTATTTGTGCTAAAAGGCCTAGAGAAATATGATAAATTAGAAGAACTGAAACCTATTGTAACAGGAGTGGGACATTCTCATATTGATATGGGCTGGTTATGGAGATATTCTGCAACACGTGAGAAAGCATCTAGAACTTTTTCAACAGTACTGAATTTAATGAGAATTTTTCCGGAATTTCGCTTTATGCACTCTTCACCCCAATTATATAAGTTCCTAAAAGAAGATTATCCTGATATTTTTGAGCAAGTTAAAGATCGTATAAAAGAAGGACAGTGGGAAATCACCGGAGGTATGTGGGTGGAATCGGATACAAATCTGCCGTCAGGCGAATCCCTAGTACGTCAATTCCTCTTTGGAAAACGATATATAAAAGAAGAGTTTAATAAAGATTCAAAATTATTATGGCTACCGGATGTTTTTGGTTACAGTGGAGCATTACCACAGATTATGAAAAAATCAGACATGGATTATTTCATGACAACGAAAATAAGTTGGAATCAGTACAATCATTTTCCTTTTGATACCTTTCGTTGGAAGGGCATTGATGGAAGCGAGATTTTTACACATTTTATTACAACACCAGAAGATGATTCTTGGTATTATACTTATAATGGAATAATGGAACCAAAAGAGGTTACTGGTATTTGGAAAAATTATAGAGATAAGGATAAGAATGAAGAACTGCTCTTAGCCTTCGGATGGGGTGATGGCGGTGGCGGTCCAACGAAGGAAATGCTAGAACAGGCACGTGTCATGAAGAATATACCGGGAATTCCGAAGGTCCAAATTGATACAACTGAAAACTATTTTAAAAGAATTTATGATACAATTGATCACAATAGTTTAGGTGTTTGGGAAGGCGAACTTTACTTTGAGATGCATAGAGGTACTTATACCTCACAAGGATATACCAAACGTGCCAACCGTAAAGCGGAAATTTTAATGCATGATGTGGAGTTTTTAAGCGTTTTGGCTGATTCCCTTAACAAAGAAGAGAAATATCCAAAGGAATCAATCAATCTTATTTGGGAGAAAATATTACTGAATCAATTTCATGATGTGTTGCCTGGTTCTTCCATCAGACAGGTCTATGAGGATTGTAAAGAAATCTATCTTGACGTACAAAAGCAAGGGAATGTATTGTTAGAACAAGCAGTTCAGAGCATTTGTGCTTCATCTGATGAAAATAAGAATTGCATAATGGTATTTAATACGATAGGATGGAAGCGTAATGACGTTCTCTATATGCCGTATAGCAGCACAATAACAAGTGAAACAGCTTTTGTCGACATGGATGGGAACGCAGTAAAGAAGCAGGCAACAAAGGATGGAATGCAAATTTATGTTGAGGATATCCCTGCCTACGGTTTTAAAAAGCTTTTGATTTCTGAAAAGGTAGAAGAGATAAAATCAGACCTTGTAGTGAAAGAGAAACATTTAGAAAATTCTTTCTTTTCTATTGATTTAAATGAGAATGGTGAAATAATTTCCTTCCTCGATAAGTGGAATAATAAACAGCTATGCTGTGGTAAACCCATGAACGTACTTTGTGCTTTTGAAGACAAACCATTACGCTTTGATGCATGGGATATAGATATATTTTATAGAGATAAACCTTATAAACCAATGAACTTAATCAAAACGGAAGTACTAGAAGTAGGACCCGTAAGAGGAGTTTTAAGATTATCTTGGGAATTTAATAAATCTATAATTAGGCAGGATATGATTATTTATCAGGATAAGGATCGTGTTGATTTTGAAACATTTGTTTCATGGAAGGAAGAACAAGTCTTATTAAAGGCTTTTTTCCCTGTGGATATTCATACAACAGATGCAACTTATGAAATCCAGTACGGTAACATCCAAAGACCAACTCATACAAATACAGAATGGGATTTTGCAAAATTTGAAGTATCTGCACATAAGTGGGTAGATTTATCAGAAGGTAATTATGGGGTATCTTTATTAAATGATTGTAAGTATGGCCATGATATTCATGATAATGTAATCGGCATTACGCTCATTAAGTCAGCACTACGTCCAGATGAAACTGCAGATCGTTGCGACCATCATTTTACCTACTCCATCTATCCACATGAAGGAAGTTGGCAACATAGTAACGTGCAGCAGTCGGCTACGGAATTAAATATGCCATTACACGGAAAGGAAATCACTGAGAGTAATAATAGGAAAGCTTCTTTTGGATTATTATCAGTGAATTCAAGTCATATTGTTATTGATACGATTAAGAGAGCAGAAGACGAAAATGCTTATATTGTAAGGCTTTATGAATATAAGAATCATAAGGATCAATCAGTAAAGTTGACCTTTTCTATTCCGGTAACCAAGGTAATAGAAACTAATTTAATTGAACGAGAAATAGGTGAAGTTGAAGTGCAAAATGACCAAATATGCTTTGATATCACTGGATATGAGATTAAGACATATAAAGTTTATTTTTAGATTTTTTTTAGGGAGTGTATTCGATGATAATGTAAAAGTTCTCATGTTGAAGCACTCCCTTTTGTGGAGGTGTTTATGGAGATTTCTTTATCAAATCTAGATTGGCAGGTAAAAGGGTATTGGCCTTATGTTCCTATCAAAGAAAAAAGCATGGAAACAGGTCAGCAGCTTCATGGTGTAACTCCTTGGATTAGAGCAAAGGTTCCAGGTGGAGTCCATTACGATTTATATCAAGCAGGATATATTACAAATCCTTATTTTGGACGCGACAGCTTACAATGTGAATGGATTGAAAATCGTTGGTGGATGTACCGAACAGTATTTTCAACTCCACATCCTAAAAGTAAACGTAAAACAGAATTGATTTTTGAAGGTTTGGATTATGAAGTACTTGTTTATGTGAATGATTTATTATTAGCAAAACATAAAGGAATGTATGATGCATTGCATGTGGATATAACAGAAGTACTGAAAGAAGAAAATACTTTAGTTGTCGTATTTAAAGGTGTACCACAGGAGATGGGACAAATTGGTTTTACCTCCAGAACCTTTACTCAAAAAAGTAGATTTAACTATAAATGGGATTTCTCAACTAGGTTGGTAAATATCGGATTTTGGCAGGACGTAAAACTTAAGATTTATGAAGAAGTGGAAATTCAAGATATTTATGTCCATTCGGATGTCGAAAATGGGCAGGGAGTTATCATGATTGAAGGAAGGGTAGAACGAGCGAAAGAGAGCATTTTACAGATGCAACTTCAATTATATGCTCCTGATAGTGAAAATTGTACTCATCAGAGTATAATTAACATTGAACCAAATGAGAAATTTGAGGATAAAATAATTGTAGAACAGCCAATGCTCTGGTACCCCAATGGCAGCGGTAAGCAGCCACTTTATACCCTGAAGATTTCTGCATTAGCTGAGGATAAGAATATCCTACTTTCTATTCAAAAAGTTGGTATTCGCAGCTTGGCATATGGACATAACGAAAGAGAACATGAAGATGCCTTGCCATATACCTTCATGATCAATGGTAATAAAACCTATATCAAAGGAATGAACGTCACTCCAATTGATCATATCTATGGAAATGTAACGAAAGAACAATATGCATATCTTATTGATTGTGCAGTGAACGCTAATGTTAATATGTTACGTGTATGGGGTGGAGGTTTAATTGAAAAAGAGTGGTTTTATAATCTTTGTGATGAGAAGGGTATCTTAATATGGCAAGAGTTTATTCAATCCAGCTCTGGAATTGATAATACGCCTTCTTTAGAACCAGATTTTCTAGAACTTTTAAAGGTAAATTCAATCGCTGCAATCAAACAGAAGCGCAATCATGTTTCACTTACAGTTTGGAGTGGTGGCAATGAATTAATGGAGACGGAAAATACACCCTGTGGATATGATAATCAAAATATTGCTATGTTAAAAGAGTTAGTTGAACAATATGATCCTTATCGGATGTTTTTACCAACTTCTGCTTCGGGACCAAGACAATTTCTCTCCTCTGAAAAAGGTGTCAGCCATGATGTACATGGTAGTTGGAGTTACCAAGGAAATCCAAAGCATTACCAGATGTATGGTAATTCAGATAATTTATTTCATAGTGAATTTGGGATGGATGGAACGACTTCTTTAAAAAATTTAAAGAAATTTCTTCCAAAGGATTCATGGTATCCAACGCCAATGTCAGGTAACTTAAATTGGCAACATCATGGTGAATGGTGGGGAACTTATGGAAGGGATACACAATTTTTCGGACCAATTAAGGATTTATCTCTATTCGTGCAAGCGAGTCAATACATGCAAGCAGAAGGATTACGGTTCATTATCGAAGCGAATCGAAGAAGAAAATACCAAAATAGTGGCTGCATTATTTGGCAGTTAAATGAACCTTGGCCGAATGCTTCCTGTACCAATTTAGTGGATTATTATGGTGATGCGAAACCGGCTTATTATTGGGTAAAGAAAACATATGCTCCAGTTCATGTGTCAATGACGTATCAGAAATTGGATTATATCGTGGGCGAGCAATTCTCCCAGGAAATCACATTACATAATTCGCAGGAAGAATTTGTAGGAAAAATTATCTGTAAAGTTAGAAATTTGGATGGAACCTGTGTAATACAACAGGTTTATGACGGTAAATTTTCTAGTAATAGTTGTGCTAATGCGACTAAGTTTACTTTTAAAATAGAAAACGTGAGCGAAGTATTCTTTGTAGAATTAAAAGTGATAAAGAATGAGCAGGTTATTAGCGAGAATGTATACATGTTTGCGTTGCAGAAAGAACATCTATTTGAACCTCTTATGGGAATTGATGCAGAGGTCATATGCAAAGAGCTAAGTAGTTGTACCAATGAACTTACAGGTGAAATAGAAAAAACAGTTTGCTTAAAAAATATTGGTAAGGAAGTTGCAATTCATACAGGGGTAGAGCTAAAGGAAGATTGCTATTGGTGTCTGGGCGACGATAATTATGCTTTTTTATTCCCCCAAGAAGAAAAGACAATAAAGCTAAAGATCAGAAAGAAAATTACGGGTAC
>Ga0123338_10003043_pt1 | contig 15329 bp, 15 predicted proteins | sample grotaG_FD_89793 | JGI IMG/M metagenome (GOLD analysis project Ga0123338, IMG submission 89793) | Glacier valley bacterial and archeal communities from Borup Fiord, Nunavut, Canada, to study Microbial Dark Matter (Phase II) -... | ecosystem: Environmental > Aquatic > Freshwater > Ice > Glacier ...
AGCGTGAAGCGCGTGCCGTGGCGGTCGATCTTGATATGGCTGGCCGTGTAATCCCCACTCGCCGGCCCCTCGACCAGCGAATAGGTTAGCACGCGGTTGGCCGTGGTGTCTTTGAGCCATTCATAGGAACGGTCGTCGTGGTTGAGGACCGCGACTTTCGGCACGCCGGGCTTGCGTATCGTGGTCGCCAACGCCTGGAAGAGGCGTGCTTTGGCCGCCATATAGCCCTCCCACGATCCATGCCAGTCAAGATGTTCATGCGTGACATTGGTCACGGCGGCCACATCGTAGTCCACGTAGGCGACGCGCGCCTGGGCGAGCGCGTGCGAGGTGGTTTCGAGTACGGCGACCGTGCAGCCCGCATCGCGCATCTGGGCCAGATAGCCTTGCAGGTCGAACGCTTCGGGCGTGGTGACATGGAAGCCGGTGTCCAGCGCTTGGTCGCCGATCAGGGCCGCGATGGTGGTGATCAGCCCAGCGCGCAGGCCGGCGGCGGTCAGGATGCTATGGATCAGCGTGCTGGTCGTGGTCTTGCCATCAGTGCCGGTCACGCCAATTACGGTCATGCTGCGGCTGGGAAAGCCGTAGAAGGCAGCAGACAGCAAGGCGAAGGCGGTATAGCCGTCGCGCACCTGCCAATAGGCCACGCCCTTCGGCAGGGGGGTGGGCAGATCGGCCGGCGGCAACTCGCCGGCCACGGCCACGGCTCCGGCTTTCAGTGCCGCCGCGATATAGCCGTGCCCATCGGTGCCGCGTCCCTTGCGGGCCAGGAACAGCGCGCCTGGCTGCACCCGCCGCGAGTCTTCGGTCACGCTGGTGATCTGGATTGCGGGCTTGGCGGGGAGCTGCCCCACCGTCCCCCAGCCTTCGGGTAGGTTAGCGAGTAGCGATTGCAGCTTGATGCTGGGCATGATGTCTTTTTGTCCCCTCAGTGTCAGTAGCGGTTGCGGCCTGTTCCATCTTCTCCAACTCATGGACCAGTCGGCACAAGAAATCGTCGGCGTTCCGCACCACGCCGATGGCTTGATGCGTGCCACGGTCAATCAGTTTGCTGATCACGTTCTCCGACTGGTCCACCACCACGGTGTAGACCGGGCGCAGCGTGTCGCCTTGCTCCACAAAGGTCGGCATCATATTGCCGGTGGCAATCGAATGGAGCATCGTGGCGAGCATCACCACCAACGTCGCCTCCTGCGTGTAGCCGCGCATCGTGTCCTGCGCCGCTAGCGCGTCGGTGATCACTTCAGGCAACGGGCCGTCGTCGCGGATGCTGCCGGCCAGCACAACATTGGTGCCGGTCTGCACGGCGCTGTACATGATGCCGTTGGTGAGCAGCCCCGTTGCGACGGCGGTGGCGATGGACCCCACCCGGCGGATGGCGTTGATCGCGTCCATGTGGTGGCGATGCCCGCCGCTGATCACTTGACCTTCGAGGTCCATGCCGAGCGCGGTGCCGTAGAGGGCCGACTCGATGTCATGCGTGGCAACCGCGTTGCCGCCAAAGATGGTGGTGACATAGCCCTGCCGGATCAGCCAAGACATGGCCTCGCGCGCGCCGGAGTGGACCACGGCCGGCCCCAGCACCCAGATCGAACGCCCCACGCCGTTGCGGTGGCTCTGCACCAGTTCAGCCAAGCGGCGGTAGTTGAGCGGGCGTTCGCGCGAGGGGCCGGTGGACATGAAGCCGAACGCATCGCCGGCGGCGGAGGCCACGCCATTCTCCGGTTGGAAGCCGTTGTGGTGGACCAGCACCCCACTACTGCCGTCCTCCGCGCTGCCAATGATCACCGGCTGGCCGGCCTGCACCTTCCGCATCTCGGTGGCCGCGAACGCGCCCGTTGCCGGGTCTTGCACCAGCGCCGCGTCCATGCGCTGCCGCTGGACCCGCTGCCACGCGCCCTGCTGCTTGACATAAGTTGGATAGTTCGTGGTCGCATAAAACCGCGTCGGCACGATACCGTCGGCGGGGGCTGCTTCCAGCCGCACCTCCGGCGCAGCGGCCAGGAAAGGGGCGCTGAAATCAGGCGGGATATAGATCAGTTCTTCGCGCAAAGTTTGCTCCTGTACATAGTCATATCCGTAATCATCCTCTATTGCGTGGGGTCATTGAGCGCCTGCTGCCGCGCCAGTTCCGCCCGCAGGCGAACATTTTCGGCTTCACTGGCAAGGCGGGCGGCTTCGCCGGCAAGGCGGGCGGCTTCACTGGTCGCCAGGGCCGCTTGTGTAACAGCATGATCGGCTTCATCGGCAAGGCGTACGGCTTCACTAGCAGCAAGCGCCACTTGCGTAACAGCATGATCGGCTCGCTCGGCATCAAGCACCGCCTGCTGCTCTTCCGGTATAGGCAAGAAAGCATTTGTGGCTGGGTTCCACAGACGGAGCCACTCGTCATGCACCAGCAGGCGTAGCCCCAACGCCGGGCTGTCAAACTCGTCCCCTGTCAGCCGCTCGTAGCGCCCCGCCGCGTTCAGGTGATAGCCTTGCAGGCGCGGGCGCAAGAACTCGCCTAACGGGTCGAACAAGTAGTATTCCGGCACGCCGAGGCCGGCGTAGAGGTCGGGCTTGCGGAGGATGTCTTCGCGGCGAGTGGAGCCGGAGGTCAGTTCGATAATGACCGCCGGCAATGCACCCTCTTCCCAGACACGATAGCTGCCGCGTTCTGCAATAGGGCGGGGGCGCACGCCCGGCACGACCATGACATCAGGACTGAAACACTGCTTGGGATCGCCCTCGCGGTAGTAGACAAAGAGGTTGCCGCCGACGAACACGCGGGGATCGGACTTAAAGAAGCCGCGCAAGACCTGGATCAGATCCATGGCCTGGGTGTAGTGCTTATCGCTTTCGCTCACCTTGCCATCCTCTTCGGGATAGACCACCGCTGCGGCGGGGCGCTGGGTCGAGACCATTGTGTTTGCTCCCTTCGTGGGGATGAATAGGCTACCTTATAAGCGGTCTTGCTGCTGCACCAGTTCCGCCCGCAGCCGCGCGATCTCCGCCTTGTCGGCGGCACGTTCCATCTCCATAGCAGTTACAGTCGCCTGCCACTCTCTAGTAGTAGGCAGCAGTGTGCCGGTGGCGGGGTTCCACAGACAGAGCCAGTCCTCACGGACCACCAGCCGCAGTCCCAATGCCGGGCTGTCGAACTCGTCCCCTGTCAGCCGCTCGTAGCGCCCCGCCGCGTTCAGGTGATAGCCTTGTAAGCGGGGGCGCAAGAACTCGCCTAACGGGTCGAACAAGTAATACTCCGGCACGCCCAAGCCGGCGTAGAGGTCGGGCTTTCGTATCGTGTCCTCACGGCGGGTAGAACCGGAGGTGAGTTCGAGAATGACCGCCGGCAATGCGCCTTCTTCCCAGACACGATAGCTGCCGCGTTCGGCGCTGGGGCGCAGACGCACGCCCGGCACGACCATAACATCGGGGCTGAAGCACTGCTTGGGATCGCCCTCGCGGTAGTAGACAAAGAGGTTGCCGCCGACGAAGACGCGGGGATCGTCCGCGAAGAAGGTTTCCAACTCACTGATTAAGCGCATCGCTTGCTTATAGTGCTTGTCGCTTTCGCTCACCTTGCCATCCTCTTCGGGATAGATAACCGCTGCGGCGGGGCGTGGGGTAGAGACCATTGTGTTTGCTCCCTTCATGGGGTTGCGGTTCAAGCGTGCTGCGGTCGTTGGGCTAGTTCGGCCCGCAAGCGGGCGATCTCGGCTTGCTCGGCAAGGCGGGCGGCTTCGCTGGCTGCCAGGGCCGCTTCCGTAACAACATGGGCGGCTTCACTGGCATTTAGTGCCGCCCGCCACTCTCCAGGCGTAGGCAGCAGTGTGCCGGTGGCGGGGTTCCATAGGCGCAGCCAGTCCTCACGGACCACCAGCCGCAGTCCTAGCGCTGGACTGTCGAACTCGTCCCCTGTCAGACGCTCGTAGCGCCCCGCCGCGTTCAGGTGATAGCCTTGCAAGCGGGGGCGCAAGAACTCGCCTAACGGGTCGAACAAGTAATACTCCGGCACGCCCAAGCCGGCGTAGAGGTCGGGCTTTCGCATCGTGTCCTCACGGCGGGTGGAGCCGGAGGTGAGTTCGAGAATGACTGCCGGTAGCGCGCCTTCTTCCCAGACACGATAGCTGCCGCGTTCTTTGCGGGGGCGCGGGCGCACGCCGCGTGCGACTAAGACATCGGGGCTAAAGCATTGTTTAGGGTCGCCTTCGCGGTAGTAGACAAAGAGGTTGCCGCCGACAAACACGCTGGGATCGGGCTTAAAGAACCCGCGCAAGACCTGGATCAGGTCCATGGCCTGGGTGTAGTGCTTATCGCTTTCGCTCACTTTACCATCCTCTTCGGGATAGATAACCGCTGTGGCGGGGCGTTGGGTAGATACCATCGGAGATCCCTCCTTTATACTTCACCTAGCGGTTCGCGCATCGGGATGCGGATGTTGTGGCGGGCGGCGGCAGCGATGGCGAGATCGTAGCCCGCATCGGCGTGGCGCAAGATGCCCATGCCGGGGTCGCTGGTCAGCACCCGTTGCAGACGGGCGGCGGCGGCATCCGTACCGTCGGCCACGATCACTTGGCCGGCGTGCAGGCTGTAGCCGATGCCCACGCCGCCGCCGTGGTGGACGCTGACCCAGGTCGCGCCGCCGACCGCATTGATCAGCGCATTGAGGATCGGCCAATCGCCAATCGCGTCTGATCCGTCGGCCATGCTCTCTGTCTCGCGGTTTGGCGAGGCGACCGATCCGGTGTCGAGGTGATCGCGCCCGATGACGATGGGGGCATCCAACTCGCCACGCGCCACCATACCGTTGACCACTTGGCCGAAATGGGCGCGTTCGCCGTAGCCGAGCCAGCAGATGCGCGCCGGTAAGCCCTGGAAAGCCACCCGCTCCCGTGCTAACGCGATCCAGCGGCGCACGGCTTCGCGCCCGCCGAACTCGCGCAGCACCATGTCGTCAATCTTGGCGATGTCGGCGGGATTGCCCGACAGCGCCACCCAGCGGAACGGCCCGTAACCCTCGCAGAACAGCGGGCGAATATAGGCCGGCACAAAGCCGGGGAAGGCGAAAGCATCACTCACGCCCTGGCTATAGGCTTGCTGGCGGATGTTGTTGCCATAGTCGAACGTGATCGCGCCCTGTCGTTGCAAATCAAGCATCCCGCGCACATGGGTCGCCATACTCGCTAGGCTGCGCGCCACATAGCCTTCGGGGTCGCTCAGGCGTAGCGCGGCGGCCTCGTCCAGGCTCAGGCCCAGCGGGATATAGCCGTGCAACGGGTCGTGGGCCGAGGTCTGGTCGGTCAGCATAGCGGGCACGCGGCCCCTGCGCGCCAGTTGCGGAATGATCGCGGCGGCATTGCCCAGCAGCCCGATGGACAGTGGGCGACGCTCACGCAGCGCCGTATCAGCCAGCGCCAGGGCTTCATCCAAACTGTCTGCCGCCACATCCAGATAGCGTGTCTCGATGCGCCGTTGGATGCGTGTCGGGTCCACTTCGACGCAGAGGGCCACGCCCTCGTTCATGGTCACGGCCAACGGTTGCGCGCCGCCCATACCGCCCAGCCCCGCCGTCACGATCAGCCGCCCGGCCAAGCTGCCGCCGAAATGCTGCTGGGCCGCCTGGGCGAAGGTCTCATAGGTGCCTTGCAAGATGCCCTGTGTGCCGATGTAAATCCAGGAGCCGGCGGTCATCTGCCCATACATCGTCAGCCCGGCAGCTTCCAGACGGTCAAAGCTCTCGCGCGTGGCCCAAGCCGGCACCAGCAACGAGTTCGCCAACAGGACACGCGGCGCGTCGGGCGTGGTGCGGAACACGCCGACTGGCTTGCCCGACTGCACCAGCAGCGTCTCATCGTCCTCGAGTTCGCGCAACATCTCCAGGATCTTCAGCAGGGCCGGCCAACTGCGCGCCGCCCGTCCGCGCCCGCCATAGACCACCAGTTCGTCGGGGCGTTCGGCTACCTCCGGGTCCAAGTTGTTTTGCAACATCCGGTACGCGGCCTCTTGCGGCCAGCCTTTGCAGGTCAGCGTCGCCCCGCGCGGCGCGCGCATAGGGCGCGGAGCCACTTGCGTGTCTTGTGCCATGCGCTGTTCCGTGGTGGTCATGCGGCTCGTTCCTTTACTTGTCTACTAATCGGCCGTCCGGCCATACGCGGATGTACTTGCCGCGCCCTGGACGCTTATCTTGGACATCCCAATGCTCTTCTGCTGCATCCCAGACCCACACCCGGCTTTGCTCATCCTGAAAGCCTAACCCTCGGCTTGTTATCTGCGTGGGAAATTCGTTGCCCCAACGCCATGTTGCAGATGGCTGATAATATTGTGCGCCTTTCGTGGGTAAGTTGTGCCGCACCCACGGGTTGACTTGCTTTAGCACGCCCTCCCAATCGGCGCTTTGGCACACGAGCGGCACGATAGCAGAGTTTATACCTGTAGTTATGGACACTTGGATTGCTAAAGTGCATTGCTGCGGACATGACGCAAGATGCGACCACAAGGAATTGTGTTGAACACAGAACGCAAGCACGTCTAACCAAGCACCTTTAGTATCTGCGTTGATGTGTGCTGGTACGCTATCCGGTGCGCTTTGCGTGCTCGTAGCAGGCACAACGAGGTGCGCGTTATGTTGTGAGTGCCATCGCTCAAAATCAACCATCAGATCGCGCACCCACGGAACGCGGTCGTAATCGGTCCACGGAAATTGCCCCAGAATATTCACAATCAACGCATCGGAAGATATCCAGGCAAAGCGATGGTCCTGCAATTCCCCGATTTTGTCACGGTGTTTCAGGAAAAAACGCCAGTAATGGTCCAGAAAGTTGGTATCGTGTGCATTTTGGATCGGCGGACAAACCAGCAGCGCTATATCCGGCGCGATCCATACCTCCGGCGGTGTTTGGCTCATCCCACCTGTTCCTGCCGTTGCTCCCGGATGCGTTTATTGGAGCCGGCCAGCATGATAGCCCGTGCGTCCTGCGCTGCATCGGCCAGGAAGCTCGGAGGCCAGTTCTCGATATCGCCGTATTTATTAATTCGCGCACGCTCGATCTTAGCTCCTTCACCGTCAGTGGTAGGCGGCGTGACAAAGAGGATGTTCACCATTGCGCCGAACGTGTCTGTCTCGTCTTCGGCGGCACGGCGGCGCAGGCGGTTAATCAGGTGGTCGCTATGTGTTTCTACCAAAATACGCCGTCCGGTGCGCGCTAGGCACAGCAGGAATTCGGCTAGTCCTGCTTGAGCGCGGGGATGCAGATGAATTTCCGGTTGCTCAAAGATCAGGATGCTATCGGTAGGTGAGAGCAAACCGAGCGTGATAATTGGCAGGATCTGGCTGACACCAAAGCCCACTTCGGTGATGAAGGCATAAGTTTTGGGTCTCGACAGCAAGTTGAGTGATGCCTCGTAGCTTTCACCATGTTTAGCGATCTTCAAAAGCTGTCCCATTCCTAATAGTTGTAAGGAATCTCGCACAGCATCTAGCAACTTCACAGGTTGCACTTCTAATTGTTCTGGTTGGATGAATCGCAGATCACTCGGTAGTTTAACGAACGTAACTTCTTCGTCTCCATGATCATAAAGCTGTTGGATTGCTGACTCACCCGCAGTACCAATATCCAAACCTGTTGAACTTCGGTGGGTGTACGTGCGTTGTGGCGCACTACGGAGTGGTCCAACGTAGAAGAGTCGTTCCTCTAATTCACTACGCAGTAACTTTAATGCTGGCTCGAACATTCTTCTATATAGATTAGTAAAGTCCATTTGTTGAATGAGAGAGTTCTCATCTCCAACGAAAGAGTATGGTCGCCATACAGGTATGAAACGATCAAAGCTTACGCTATCAGTTACTACACTTTGTTCCCGGCCTTCTATTTGAATCGTTGTTTTCCATGCATCATTTTCTGCTTCAATCATAAGTCTAAAGTATATAGAAGGATTTGATATAGAGCGTACTCTTAGTATTGCTTGGTCTGGAACAACTATTTTCTTAGCACTGATGTTATTAAATCGAACATCCAAATCCAAATCTATTAACCCGTTAAAACTCGTTGGTATGTTTTTAAAGAACTCTGTTCTATAGGCTACACTTACTCTATTTGGGGGAACTTTCCCCCGTACTGTAAATCCTAGCCACATCCCCCCTTTATAGTTAGTGGGCTTACCGAAAATCATCTCTCGGAAGCTGCCAAAACGCACCAAATCCCCATCGTACTCCAGCGCATTCTCCACACTTTGGCGATAAGGCGTGATAAGGGTCTGCCGGGCCAGCAACAGGCTTTGGATGATCGTGCTTTTGCCGCCACTGTTCACACCCGCAATGACCGTGATGGGCGCGATATCCATTTCCACAAGCTCATCAAATGCCTTGAAGTGTTTAAAGCGGATTTTGGTTAAGCCGGTTTCTGGCATTGTTAAATCCTCTACGTCTATATGCTGTAGCTAGTATTGGGTATTATACCACTACTAGCTCCGGCTTTCACTTATCGTCGCCCCCACCTCGCGCACCAAGCGGCCGCTGCTGATCAATTCGTCGGCCCAGGCGATGGCGTCGGTGAACGACGCGTCGGCGGTGCGGTAGAAGACGCGCTCGCGTAGCAGGGCATGGGCGACCGTGCTGCCGCGCCCCAGACGCAACGGGCGACCGGCGGTGTGGCGGCGCAGATCGATGGCTTGCCCGGCGGTGAGCAGTTCGAGGGCTAAGACTAACTGGGTGTTGCGGATGATGGCGCGGGCGTGGCGGGCGGCAATCGGCCCCATGCTCACATGATCCTCTTGGTTGGCCGAGGTGGGGATCGAGTCTACGCTGGCCGGGTGGGCCAAGCTTTTGTTTTCGGAGACCAACGCGGCAGCGGTGTACTGCACCATCATGAAGCCGGAGTTGATGCCGCCGTCGGCGATCAGGAAGGGCGGCAGTAGCCCGCCGTGCGCGTGAATGTCCACCAGCCGCGCCTGTCGTCGTTCGCTGATCGATGCGACCGCGCAGAAGGGAATGCCCAGGATGTCGGCGGCGACCGCGACCGGCATCCCGTGGAAGTTGCCGCCCGACAGCACCGCTGGCCCCTCATCTGCGCCCACCGCGCCCGCGCCGAAGATCAGCGGATTATCCACGGCGGCATTCAGTTCGGCTTCAACCATACTTTGCACCAAGCCCAGCACGTCGCGGGCGGGACCATGCACCTGGGCCATGCAGCGCAACGAGTAGGCATCTTGCACCTTGTGGGCGACCGGCGACGGGCCGGCGGTGCCGGCGGCATCCGCGCCATTGAGCCGTGGCCCGCCCCCATTGATCAATTCGCTGCCGGCGATCAGGGCGCGTAGGTGGGCAGCGGCGGCGATTTGGCCGCGTTGACCGCGCGCAGCGTGGATGCGTGGGTCCAGCGCGTCAGGGATGCCATCCAGCGCCTCGAACGAGAGTGCGCCGCAAATATCGGCGATCAGCGTTAGCTCCGCCGCGTCATGCGTTGCCAGCGCCAGCAACCCACTGATTTGCGCGGTGCCGTTGCACAGCGCCAGCCCCTCTTTGGCGATCAGGGCAACCGGTTCCAGCCCGGCGGCGGCTAACGCTTCGCTTGCAGGCATGACGGTACCGCCATATTCGGCCAAGCCGCCGGCTTGCATAGCGAAAGCCACCTGCGATAGGGGAGCCAAATCGCCACTCGCGCCGACTGAGCCTTGCTGTGGCACCACGGGATGCACCCCCCGATTGATCATGTCGAGCAGGAGTTGCAGCGTACTCCGGCGCAACCCCGAATAGCCGAGCGCCAGCGTCTGCGCGCGCACGATCATCAGCGCGCGGGTCTCTTCGCGGCTCATCGGTGGGCCAACATTGACGGTCTGGCTGGCGATCAGGTTGACCTGCAATTGGGCTAGAGCTGTCGGCGCGATCACGCGGTCTTTGAACGCGCCGAAGCCGGTATTGATGCCGTAGACCACACGCCCCGATGCCACGATGTCGCTTACGATAGCGGCGGCACGGTCCACACGGGCGGCGGCGCTGGGGTGCAACTGTAGAGCGGTCGGCGCGGCGCTGCGGGCGAGGGTGGCAAGAATGGCGGGAGTCAGCGGCTGATCAGGATCGCCGAGCGCGGGGCTGACGACCGGTGCGGATGCGAGGCCCAGCGTCATTGCAAGGCTCCTTCCTGATAGGGGCAGCCCGCTATGTGTGGCGGGCTGCTTATTGGATCATGCTCTGGATAAACTCTTTGACCCCTGCGCCGCCCCGCAACCGTAACCAGAGCGGCCCACAGTTGGGTTCAAAGATCAACTCAAAAGTAAAAAATGGGCAGCATTCCCGCTCGGCGCTGATAAACTCGGTGAGGTGGGTAACTGTGGCGCTGTCGGACGCAAACTGGAACGCATAGCCATCGGCTAGTTCTTGCGTCTGTTGCACTGCGTTGAACAGTAGGAGGACGTTCTGCTCACGGCGCGCGGCTTGGTCTGCGTCCGGCAAGCTACAGGCAATCGGTAGGGCACTCCCCGCGTTCAGGGTGTCGTGGTTCATTGCTGGACCCTCCGCCGGTCTGCGGCAGTCTGACTGCGCGATTAGCCCCGCCGCTGGCCCAGGCGGGTGAGCAGGAACAGTAGAGTCCCCAGCCCCGCGAGACCGATCATGCCGACCACGACCAAGCCACGCGCCGAGGCGGGCTTGACGACAATGATGCCGTCGGGCGGCACGTAGCTACGCATCCGGCCCCAGAGGCGGAACGTCTCTAAAATGGCGCGAGCCATCACCTTGACCGACGCGCCTGACTGTTCGCCGGCGGAGCGGGGGTAGTGATGCACCCCGACTTCGGCGAGGGTGCGCCCCTGCACGTTGGCCTTGGCGTGGATTTCGGTGTTGATCAGCGCGCCGGGGCTGGTGAGGTCCATGTCGCGCAACAGGTCGGCCTTGAAGACCTTGAAGCCGCAGTCAATATCGCGTAGGTGGACTTGAAACAGCAATTTGACCATTTGGTTGAAGCCAGTGCCGATGAGGAAGCGGTAGTAGGGGTCGTTACGCTTGATGCGATAGCCCGCTACGATGTCTTTGTTGGGGATATAGGGCACGAGGTTACGCAAATCAGCGATGTCAAACTGGCGGTCCGAGTCCATGAACATCATGTAGTCGCCGCTTGCCGCGCGGAAGCCGGTGGTTAGCGCGCCGCCGTAGCCTTTGTTCTTCTCATGGTGGATAGCGCGAACGTGTGGGTTTTCCGCCGCCAGCTCATCAATGATCGCGCCGGTGCGGTCATGGCTGCCGTCGTCTACCACCAGCACTTCGTAGTCGCGGAACAGGGTCGGCAGCACGTCCACCGCTTGGCGCACCACGGCCTCGATATTGGGTTCTTCGTTATGGGCGGGCAAGATCAGCGACAGTTTCCCATCAATCTGCTCCGCAGATCCGTTGGACATTCCCACGCTCTCCTGGATAAAATTGGTTGCGATTGCCCACGTACTCTGCGGCACGAGAGCCCCTCTTAAATCGTACCTTCTATTATACCATACCGCGCTTACTCTAGCCAGCACCGTGCGGACGACGATTGACACCATAAAGACGCAAAGACCACAAAGTAAATGGTTTCAATCTTTGCGTTCTTTGTGGTGCCAATCGTCGTCCGCTATAGAAACGCGCGTCAGGGGGCGAACATTACAAATCGAAGCCCCCCAGCGCCGCCGCCAGTGTCAGCAGCAGCAGGGCGGCGGTGACGAGCGCGGTGGTGAGCGACTGGGTGCGGTAGGCGGCGCTGGCGCGGATCGAAGGCGCGGGCAGGCGGATGGCGCTGCGGTAGTAGAGGACCGCGCCTGCTAGCATGATCCCCGCTTCGACCAGCGCCGCGACAGTCGGCTGGCTCCACAGGCCGAAACCGAACAGCGGCAGGTTGCCCGCGTTACCCGGCAGGATCGGCAGGTCGCCCCGGTGGAACAGCAGATCGAGCAGCCAGTGGGCCAGCACCAGCCCGCCGACCGTGGCCCCGGCGCGCGCACCGCCGTAGCGCCGCCCCAGCGCCGCAAAAATCACCGCCAGAATGACCGCTGTGAGCAGGGCGTGACTATACGAATCGGTGAACAGCAGATCGCCGTAGCCGCTATGCGGGTCGGGATCGGCGTGTTGGCTTTCGATGCCCGCTAGGCGCAGGATCACGCCGAGCAAGTCAATGGCTTGCGCGGCCAACACCAGCAGCCAGAGTGGGACGCTGGGCGTGCGCGCTTTCGCGGCGGCGGCGAGACCGAACGGGGCGGCAAACATCAGAGCCGCTCCCGCCGCCCACGTCCGGCGGGCTTCGGCCAATTGAGCCGCGAGTCGAGCCAGCCGCCCAGGCCGGCCAACAACGCGGTGCAGATGAATAGAGTCATTGAGTCCTCTCCTCTAAAACTAGCGGCTAAGGGCGGTCGGCATCGGCATCGGTAGTCCTGTCGGCATGAGGGCCGGATCGGTCGTTTCCGTTACCATGACCGTACCGGGTGCAACTGCTGTCGGCGTGGCTGCGCCCAAGCGCGTAAACCGATAAACAGAGCTACTATTCTGAAACAAATCGAGGCTGTCACCGTACAGTCCCCCTTCCAATGCCGATCCATCCAGCTCCAGATGCCCATCACTCAGCCAGCGGTAGGTATGGATTGGAATGCTGGGATTGAGATTATCCGGCCCCTCAATCAGGAACGTCCCATCAGCGCGAAAGGTGTAGAGCGTGGATTGTCCACCAAAATTATCCACCCAGGTGCCGAGTAAGGCAGCCGGTGGCGTGACAGGACGGGGTGGCAGAACCCCGAACAGGTCAAGCACCCCTAGCGCCACGATCAGGCCCACCACGATAGACAGCCCGCAGCCTAACAGCCCGCGATAGCGACGCAGCGCCCCGTCCTCCAAGCCGGATCAGAACCCCGGCGCATTTTGCCCCCGGTTAGCGGCGGCCACCAGTTGGCGCAGCAGGGGCGCGGCCCGGTAGCGTTCTTCATGGTAAAAGCTGTAGAGATGGTCCAGCATCGCCAGCGCCAACGGCAACCCCAACTTGTTGGCCCATTCCAGTGGCCCCTGCGGATAGTTGACCCCCAGCCGCATGGCCGTGTCAATGTCGGCGCTGGATGCCACCCCTTCACCGAGGGCAAACGCCGCCTCGTTGATAATGCTGCAGACGATCCGCCCGATCACATAAGGCGCAAGCCGTTCGCTTTCGATGATCGCGGCCGCCGCTCCCGCCGCCACCAGCGCATCGCCCAATTGGCGGTCTAGCGTGTCGGGCATCCGTGCAGCGGTCAACGCGCGGTGGTAGGTCGGGTCAATCGCCAGGGCCGGGTTCGGTGCGGGGGTCGCGCCACTATAGCAGTAGAAGCCCTGGCCCGCTTTGCGCCCGATCATGCCCGCATCCACCATGCGCCGCTGGATAGGGTGCGGCCGGTAGCGTGGTTCGCCGAAGAAGGCGGCATAGACCGACTCGGTGACGGCGAAGTTGATGTCAATGCCGATCAGGTCCATCAACTCGAACGGCCCCATGCGAAAGCCCGCCAGCCGGATCAGCCGGTCAATTTCTGCGACCGACAGCAACTGTTCGCCCAGCAAGCGTAACGCCTCGCCATAGAACGGGCGCGCCACGCGGTTGACGATGAAGCCGGGCGTATCGCGCGCTTGCACCGGCGTTTTGCCGAACGCGCGGGCTAGGGCGACCGTGGCGGCGGTTACGGCGGGGTCGGTGCGCTGCCCGGCGATCACCTCGACCAGCACCATCACCGGGGCCGGGTTGAAAAAGTGCATCCCGACCACGCGCTCCGGCCGTTTGGTTGTCGCCCCCAGCGCCGTGATGGACAGGGAAGAGGTGTTGGAGGCCAGAATCGTGTCCGGCCCACAGATCGTGTCCAGCGCGCCGAACAGCTCGCCTTTGAGAGCTAGGCTTTCGGGCGCGGCTTCGATGATCCAGCTTGCTGAGGCCAGCGCGGCGCGGTCGGTGGCTGGTTGGATGCGCGCCATCGTGGCGGCCATCTCGGCGGCGGCCAGTTTGCCTTTGTCCACGCGGCCCTGCAAGCCTTTTCGGATGCCCGCCAGCCCGCGTTCGACAAACTCCGGTTGGATGTCGTAGAGGATCACCGCGCGCCCGCTTTGCGCCGCGACCTGTGCGATGCCCGCGCCCATCGTGCCCGCGCCGATGACTCCTATCGTCTCGTCAGCCATCGTTATTCGCCCTTAAAGGTGGGGGTGCGCTTCTCCACGAAGGCCGCAATCGCTTCCTGCGCGTCGTGGGTGCGGCTGGCGGTTTCCTGGCCGTGCCCTTCATATTCCAGGATCTCGTGCAGTTGGGCGTGCATAGCGCGGTTGAGCGCGCGCTTGGTCAGCCCGTAGGCGACGGTCGGCCCCTGCGCCAGTTTGTTGGCCCATGCGGCGGTCGCGCTCACCAACTGATCGGCGGGCACCACGCGGTTGACCAGCCCGATGCGCCACGCTTCGTCGGCGGGCACGTCTTCGGCCAGCATACAGAGTTCGGCGGCCTTGCCCAGCCCCACCAGCCAGGGCAAGAAATAGCTGCCGCCGGAGTCGGGCACTAGGCCGATGCGGGTGAAGGCCATGATCAGCTTGGCCTTATCCGACGCGATCCGCAGGTCGGCGGCCAGGGCTAGGCTCATGCCCGCACCCGCCGCCACGCCGTTGATGGCGGCGATGATCGGCTTCTCCAGCCCGCGCATTTTGAGGACGATGGGGTTGTAGCGCGTCCGCACCGCATCGGCCACCGACGCGCGCACGCCGCCGGTATGCGCCCGCAGATCCTCGCCCGCCGAAAACGCCCGCCCCGCGCCGGTGATCACTAGGCAGCGAATGGCCTTGTCGCGCTCGCTCTGCTTGAGCGCATCCTGGATCTCATCGGTCATTTGCTTGTTCAAGGCGTTCAACACGTCGGGTCGGTTCAGGGTTAGCGTCGCCACCCCGCCTTCCACCGCCCACTGGATTGTCTGGTACTCCACGCTTTGCTCCTCTCAGCGATCCGCGCCGGCGGCGACCCGGTGATGGGCCACAGCCAGCGCGCGCCGTAATTGCTCTTCGCCCACCCCGGCGGTGAACAGCGGCTCGCCCGCACCGTCCACGCGGAACATTTGCTGCCCCAAGTCGAGACTGACGCGAAACGCCACCGCCCCGCCCGCCGGTCCAATCGCCCAGGTGTCGGTCCCCCCTGTCAGCGTCCATTTGCGGCGGAAGCGTGCGTTGCGCCCCCACAGCGAGTCGCCCATCTCGCCCAGCACACGCCGCACCAGCGGGTCCAGCACGGCCCGCGCCTCTTTCTGCACGGCGGCGCTCAACCGGCGCTCGGCGCGGCTGGGGGCGCTGGGTTCATCAGGGTCAGGCATACGGGCGCATTATAGCACTGTCGGGGGCGTGCGGTCCA
>Ga0123338_10003044_pt1 | contig 15322 bp, 15 predicted proteins | sample grotaG_FD_89793 | JGI IMG/M metagenome (GOLD analysis project Ga0123338, IMG submission 89793) | Glacier valley bacterial and archeal communities from Borup Fiord, Nunavut, Canada, to study Microbial Dark Matter (Phase II) -... | ecosystem: Environmental > Aquatic > Freshwater > Ice > Glacier ...
AACTTCCTAGAACATTTGGCAAACTGGGACTTTGCTGCTGAAAACTTGGCTAAAGCTTAATTAATTGCCAGTTTTGAAGCGTTTTAACGGACTTTAGCTATGAGCCTTGAACTTCAGTTCTGGGCGGTTTCTGTCTAAAACAAAATAGCCCTGCTATTTGCCCCAAGTTAAACCACGTCTATCTTGAAACCTGTAGTTCTTCTGTGATCAAAAGGATTTGCCCTCATCCCCAACCCCTTCTCCCAGATTTGGGAGAAGGGGAATCAGAATTTCAAAGTCCCTCTCCCATATCTGGGAGAGGGATTTAGGGTGAGGGCGAAAACTACGCTTATAAACTTAGATGAGGTTTATATCTAAAAATTTGGAAAACTGGACTTAGGAGTAAAAACAATGGTGCAAGCTGTACAACAAGAACTGACACTAGAACAGGTAAATAAAGCGATTGAGGCAATCCTCAATGTTTTGGATGTTCCCGAACCCGGAAATGATTTACACGCCAAGGCTTTCTCTGCCTTTAAAAATGGCGACTACCAAACTGTAAAGCGGTTAGCCTCGACCAATTTATCTGATTGTTATGTTAAAGCACTGGGTTATTTAGGTGGGGCTTTGAAGCTAACGCCAAACACTGATACAATTCTGGCAGAATCGGCACGGGCAGTTGCTGACTTTGCACGAGAGAGAACATTACGTAAACTTGGGGATGCGTTGGCGAAAGCCTTGTCGTAGACATCGCATCTGCACTCAACTAATAATTTTTTGTATACATATATAATAGGACTTACGCAGAAGAGATCCCCCAACCCCCTTAAAAAGGGGGCTTTTAAGATACCCCCCTTTTTAAGGGGAGCCACTGCGGTCTTCTCCCTTGGCGCTAGCCTCTCCCTTTGGGAGAAGGGGAGACGCTAAAAACGATAGCGTTCGCGCAGCGTCTCGTAGAGAAGCGGTAGCGAGTCATCGAGCGTCTGGGGTCTCCCCAAGTGGAGCAAGCGGCGTGGGCTAGGGGGATCAAGCTTTCAAGTTTTCAGTGCGTAAGTCCTGATAATCCAAAAAAAACCGCTATAGGATTACTATAGCGGGGAATAAATTAAAATTTTAGTCTGGAGTTAATCTCAGATCCAAAACTTAAGGGAACCATTCTAAAACAGCTTCTTCTTTGGTGTTAGTATTTCGGGATGGTGTCTCACGATTGAATTTCATCTGAATTGACCGACTTTGCTCACCATCAGCAGCTACAGCCAAAATCGGATAGTCAATTAAACCATCTTGGAAGGACATCTGGAAGCGGAATGTTCCATCTGGATTTAGCTTAATTGCACGGCCGCCAATGGTTACGGTAGCATCGGGTTCGGTTGCACCGTAGACTATCAATTCAGCATCGGCAATTAACCAGAACTGACGCGGACGCACTGGTACGGCGGAAGCTGAGAAGCCAACACCTGACATTCCTGCACCGGAAGCGGTTAAACCAGACACCGTGGGAGCTGCCCACATACCCACACCAGATGGGAAAATGTAGGAGCTAATAGTTTGTTCAGGACGCGCTAAAGCTTGCTGGGAGCCGAAGATAGAACCAGCAACCCGTTGTGCTTCGGTAGATTCTGCTAAACCAAATATTTCGTCGTAGATGGGGTTGCCATTGCCATTCACAACAGCATTACCAGTATTACCATTGGCGGTAGCTGCGGTTGCGATCTTCTTGGCAGGGGGAACTAGTTCGTATTGAGTCTTGCCACGCAAATCTTCTTCAAAATTTACAGTGACGAAGACATCCTCAATCCAATCAGAAGGATAGACAGGAGGAATGTGTACTCTAGCAGAACGAGCGAGTACCAACCAGCGGCCATCAGCAGCACGATAGCCGATATCGATCACATAATCGCGATCGCTTACTGGAACTGGTATATACCATTCTCTAGCGAGTTCATCAGCCGGATATTCTTGAATGCTGTGGGGGCTTTGGTATTCGATATTGATATCGCTGACATCATAAATCCGTAGTGCGAGTTGTTGTCCCCCTTGTCGGCGCAGTTCCTGTTTATGTTCATTGGGAATATCCCAGTAAGTGTAAGCCCACTGAGGATCGCGCGGTAAGAGTACAATCCGGCTCTCACCATACCCAGATGGCAAATCTGCGAGTCCTGCATCAACATCAGCCAAAGATCCACCAGTACGATCTTCCTGACCTAATTCAAACTTTGCAGCTTCCACGGTTTCCTGTGCCTCCAATGAACGAGATGGACTGAGTGAAAGTTTGGTGCGCTGGACTTCTTGTATTGATGCCAGCAGTTGTGATTTACGCATTCGGCTATAGCGAGAGATACTATATTCGCTAGCAACTTTACGTAGTTGGCGTAAGGTCATCTCTTCTAGTGGCGGGCGTTCTTTTGCCATCAATTTGGCCTCCAGTAGTTTAAGTGGTAAATGATTTCCCCTGGCTAAAGAATGCTATGTAAAATCTCATCCACTCCAGATGAATTTCTTATTCCTGACTCCTGGTTTTGGCCAGTTTTTAAGTTTTTTAGTCTGTTTTTAAATTGAGGTAACTTCCTTTCAATTCCTGGTTATGCCAAAATCAGCATTTCTTTGGGATCGGAGGAGTTCTATTTCTTAAGTCAATATTAACCACTAAGCATATCTAGGGATCAAGGGGTAATAGGTAGGTTTTTTGCCTGTTTCACGAATTTATCAGCCTTTCTGGGATCAAAATGTCATGCTTTCATAACATTAATAGCTAGTTTGATGTTGAGCGATCGCCATCATGTCAAATTTTCATCACATTAAGCTGTGGGTTAGCTAAAAGCTACAATCCACAGCGACAAATGTATTTTAGTTTCTCGGTAGTAAGTAATATTTAGTTCATCATCACGGTAGCCCAATTTTGCTGTAAATTAACTACTAACCAATCCCTAGATATCTAATTGGTATGAAAGAGCTTGAAACTCAAGTACAGCTAGAAAGAGAACTTGATATTGCCCAAAATCGCGTAATTCGGCAGCACCTTGCACAGTTTTGAGAATATCGCAAAGAGCGCTCTTCATGACGATCGCGCGTTTATATGTAGGGCTTATCCGATGCGATAGATTTAGACTGAGCGAATCGCACCATTTATCTCGACAAGACCCCAATTATACAAAGATTGAACTTTTTCTGGAGAAATATCAATGATCATTTCAATGTATCAAGCTTCAGTACCAGTGTTTATTCACATGCTAAATAACCTTGTAGGTATTCTTGAAAAAGGTGCTACATATACAGAAACCAAAAAAATAGATCAGCATGTGTTGCTCAATAGTCGTCTATTCCCAGATATGTTTCCATTGTCAAGACAAGTACAAATTGCCTCTGACATAGCAAAGAGAGGTGCCGCACAATTAGCAGGGGCAGAAGCACCCAAGTTTGAGGACAATGAAACTACATTGCCTGAACTTATTGACCGCGTTCAGAAAACTATCTCTTATTTAGACACATTTAAACCCGAACAAATAGATGGTTCGGAAGATAAAACAATTACCATTACGCAGGGTGACAAGAGCCTATCTTTTGAAGGAATGCCATTTCTCCTATATTTTGTTTTGCCAAACGTTTATTTCCATATCACAACAACCTATGACATTCTCAGACACTGCGGTGTAGAGCTTGGCAAAAAAGACTTCTTAGGCAAGCGTTAACGCTCCGCAATATAAGAGCGAACTGATTTCCATTCTCCGTATCGGGTGAGCGTATAGCGGCTAAATCGTTACGTCGCCCGATAATTCCTATTATTAGTGTAGCGATCGTAGTTAAGTTTTTGAGTAGAGAACTCGGAACTCCGACCTCTGAACTCGGAACTTCGACCTTTGAACTCGAAACTTAGTGTTCAGAACTCGAAACCCAAACCAGAAGCGCTATAGTTCAGCCTCCCAACGACAAATGACTAATCAACTCCACTCCATCTCGTCCATCGAAATCTTGTAAGTAAACTTTGACAATTTCTTCTTTAGCAGTAGGTAATTGTTTGCCAATAAAATCTGGGTGAATTGGTAATTCCCGATGACCTCTATCTACTAACACAGCTAAACGAATCACCTCTGGTCTACCGTAATCGTTGACAGCATTCAAAGCAGCGCGAATCGTCCGTCCTTTGAAAATCACATCATCCACGAGTACAACCGTTTTCCCCGTCAGGTCAAAAGCAATTTCGCTTTTCGTTGGAGTTCGCAATCCAATTTTGTCGAGGTCATCTCGATAAAAAGTAATGTCCAAAGCGCCGACTGACACCGCTACACCTTCCAGCGTCTCAATCTGACGCGCCAACAATTCGGCTAATAAAACACCCCTAGTATAAATCCCAATAAGCACGAGTTGAGACAAATCACGCGTCCTTTCCACAATTTGAGAGGCAAGGCGAGTCAAGGTACGACGGATTTCTTCGGATGAGAGTATTTCAACTACTTTGGCAGACATAGGAAGTGATAAGTTAGGATTGATAAGTTAGGAGTGATGAGTTAAGAATTAGAAGTTTTTATTCTTAACTCCTAACTCCTGTACAGACGCGATTAATCGCGTCTCTTTATATTTATCATTATCTGTTTGGAAGTATTAAGAATATAGCGATCGCTATCCCTAACCATAGCAAAAAACAATATCGAGTCAGCTGCAAAGCATTCTGAATAGAAGTTGCAGTAATCGGATAAATAGCATCTCCTAGCAGTGGTTTGTACTTAGCTACACCGTGATACCAATTTGTACCTCCCATCTGCACACCCAAAAAAGCAGCATAAGCGCACTCACTCCAGCCAGAATTGGGACTAGGATCATTTATTGCATCCCGACGACAAATTCGCCAAAGGTGCATCGGTTTACCCGATAACAGCGCCAGAGTCACAACTGTTAACCGACAAGGTAGCCAAGTTAAACAATCTTCCAACCGCGCACAGAACCATCCCAAATAAGTATAGGGTGCTTCCCGGTAGCCCACCATTGAATCAAGGGTACTGCTGGCTTTGTATGCTAAAGCCAAGGGAGTTGGCCCCACAACTGGCACAAAGACACCAACAATTGCATAAAAAAGCGGAGCCATTACCCCATCGGTGGCATTTTCTGCAACCGTTTCTAAAACGGCTCGTGAAATTTCTGCTTGTGAGAGGTTTTGGGTATCTCGACCAACGTAATTACTTAAGATGTTACGAGCCTCACCCAAATTTCCTGTTGTTAAAGGTTGTAAAACAGCCACCGCTGCTGCTCGCAAACTTCTGCCAGCAAAACAACTAGCCAAAAGAATGCAATCTATTGCAATTCCCAACAACGGATGAACCCGTTTGGCACTTTGAATCATCAAAAAGCCAACAAGACCGCTACCAATTATTAGGATAATCCCTAGTACAATTCCAGCTAGGCGTTGTGTTAGAGAATTTTGACACAATTGGAGAGAAAATTTGGTCAGGTGAGAAATTACCCACCCCATAACTTGCACTGGATGAGGCCAATCCCAAGGATCGCCAATTAAGTAATCTAAAAGTGCAGCGATTATTAAGATATAGATGCTATTAATCATAAGTTACTAGTCAAGGTCAAAAGTCAATGGTCAATAGTCCAAATATTGACTCTTGACTAAACCACAAAACTAGCTTCTTCTCCAAGGGAAGCTTGCCAGCTACGAGCATCGTAATAAAGGTCTGCCAGAGTAATACTGTACAAAGCTTCTTTGAGCTTTTGGTTGAGTCTCTGCCAGAGGCTAAATGTTACCCAATCTTCAGCTTGTGCCGATGCTGGGGTGTGATGGGGTAAATGGCTAGTGTCGCCAACTGCTTCTAAAATTTGTCCTATAGATATTTGTGCAGGCTCTCTGGCCAATTGGTATCCGCCGATGCTACCACGAATTGATTTCACTAAAGACGCACGACGCATTTCTATTAGTAGTTTTTCGAGGTAAGGAGCTGGGATATCTTGGCGTTTGGCGATCGCTTTCACAGATACAGGCCCATATTTGGGCTGTAAACTTAAATCTAGCAACGCCTTCACACTATAATGTCCTCTGGTCGTTAATTTCATTTTGGCAAGCTTTGTTGTTTGTCTGTTGTCCTCTTGACTTTGTAAATAACCAATGACTAAGGATCAGTTTTGCTTATCATTCTCTGACTCAGTTATCATCCTCAGCAACTAGACAACCTTTCGAGCGTTAGTTTAGAAAACTTAAAACTTGTTATAGTCTAGCAGTGATTCACAAAGTATATATATAGTTATCAGCATTGCCAGCATTCTCTAAAATAGATTGTCTTGGAAATATTGTTAATCAGATAACAATTGTGCCGATGAGTGTAATATACTTGGCTAGGTTGAGATAAAAACTAAAGGATTATGTTCCTATTAGCTCAACCTCAGCTAAAATAAAATCGATTCAAACAGTTCAAACATTCGTTTTCGACCTAAGTTGATGCCTAAACTGAAAAAAATTGAACCCCTACTCGGTGATGAACTGCTCAAAAAAGTCAAAGAGCTAGAGAGTGAGAGCAAGGAAGACAAAGCCAAAAAGTGCGGTTACTATACCATTACCAAAAACGGTATAGAGCGCGTCAATATGATGAAGTTCTTAAATGCCCTAATTGATGCCGAAGGCATTCAGTTGGACAGCACACCCAGTGCAAATGGGCGTGGTGGACGTAGTGCCAGCTATAGAATTAGTGTGCAATCGAATAATAACTTACTTATAGGTTCAGCTTACACAAAACAGATGAATCTTAAGCCAGGAGATGAGTTTCTGATCACTTTAGGCAAAAAGCACATTCGTCTGAGACAGGTAGATCCAGAAGATCGGGAAGATGATGAAGCCATAGAAGCCACGGCTTAATAAATGGTCATTAGTCAATTGTCATTTGTCCTTTGTGAAAACCAATGACCAATGACTAATGACTAATGACTATATCTGTGGTGGGTAAGACTGGTAAATAGTGGCGAAGTGCCTTGCGTGTAACTGCTAAATTGCAGGTGAATGCAATTTGCTCTTTTTCTAGTAAACCCAAAATGCGATCGGGTTTGTCTCGTGCTACCACTGGTAATTGATGCAAACCTCGAAGATTCATCCGGTCTAAAGCCTCAGATAATAGTTCATCCTGCCATGCGTAGAGGATTTCAGTAGTACAAATATCTATCAGGGTTTGACTCGATAAATTATCTGGAATTTCAGTTAGGGAATTTGGGTAAGTTTGCCAAAGAGCAAGGGCACGGTTAATATCTTCCAGAGAAAGTATACCAACTAATTGCTCTGCTTCATCAATTACTAAAGCACTTTGGATGCGATCGCGGGTCATTTCCACAGCTGCATCTAACACCCCAAGGGTTGCAGGTAGCTTTTTTGGACAGGGATACATGGCATCTTCTACCAAAATTTGCTGCACAATTTCCGCTTGTTCATCTTTCAATTCTGAAAGACCAATTTGTTGCAGGTTAGAGTTAAAGTTAAAAGTTGGTTTAATCCTTTCCACTAACCAAACACTCAAACCCACAGCTGCCATCAACGGTAAAACAATCCGATAGTCGCGGGTTAATTCAAACAACATTAAAATAGCGGTTAACGGCGCTCTGACACTAGCAGCCAGCACTGCTGCCATCCCTACCATTGCGTAAGCTGGGGGAGCCGCCATCTGATCGCAAATTGCCGGGAATACTACAGCCAAAATTTTGGCGTAAACTGATCCAAAGGAAGCGCCTAAAAACATTGCTGGTGCAAATAAACCGCCAATGAAACCACTACCTGCACTAATTGCAGTCATCAATAATTTCACCACCAACAGCACCACCAACAGGTAGAGGGGAAACTCCACATCCTGAAGCATTTCTTCCACAGTTTCATAACCGACGCCGAGAATTTGCGGGAAGTGCAAAGCAACTGCGCCAATGATCACACCGCCAATAATTGGATGAATCGGCTCAGGAATTCGTCCCAAAAAGGCAAAACCTGGAACCTTCCCAGCAAAGCAGGCTTTTGCTAAACGAATTGATTCTGTATAAGTTAGAGAAACTAAGCTAGCCCCTAAACCCAAGCCAAGATAAAGCGGTAATTCTAAAGGACTGCGGACTTGGTAAGCAGGTAAATCAAAAGCAGGTTGTGCCCCCAAACCAATTTGGGCAATTAATGCTGCTACCACCGCCGCTAGCAGCACCACACTCACCGCAGAAGTAGCGAAAGATGTAGCTCCCATCACCACCTCTAGGGCAAAAAATACTCCAGCGATGGGAGCATTAAATCCAGCAGCAAGTCCAGCCGCCGCGCCAGCACCTAAGAGCAAACGTTGTCGTTCTTGAGATACATTCAAGACCACAGACAACAACATCCCAAAATTTGCGCCAATTTCTACACTCGGACCCTCTGGCCCCAAAGAAGCACCGCTCCCCAAAGAAACAGATGCGGCCAGCATCCTGGTAACTGGTCGTAATGGTCGCCTAATCTCTGTTCCTTGGGAGGCGGCTATCAGAGATGAAAGTCCCGGGCCAAAATCTTGAGTGCGCCAGCGCATCAAGCCAACGATTAAGCCGCCAAGGGTGGGAACGCAAGCTAAAGTCCAAGCACCCCAGACGCCGATTTGACCCATTAAATTTTCCAGCATCAGCTGGTGAATCATCTGGATTAAATAGTGAAAAGTGACTACACCCATACCAGTACCACCGCCAATGAGCATGGCTAAAAACAGCACAACTGTTTCTGGGGATGGTTGAAAACGATTAATTAAGTGAGCTAAAGGAGCGGAAGGTGTAGGAAAGTCAGGTTGTTCCGTTACCTTCCTCAGTTGAGTGGGAGGCAAGAGAGTCATTCAGAGGCGGGGTAAATGTAAGAAAAAATTTAAATTTTTATCTGTTACTTATCATTGTGAGCCATTATTTAGCAACCGGACAAGTAGACTTTATTTGCTTGATTTATAAAGCTTTAGTAAAAAATGTCATTGTGCAAAATTTTTGTGGGAACAATGGTTAAATGGGAGACAATTATTATTTAAGGGTCAACGAGGGCTAATGGGGTGCGAATCAGCGCGATCGCTATTTCTTTCTAGAGACAACAGAGTTTTTGGGGGCTGGGTGGACGCACCCGTAAACATTAACTAGGAGTCATCCTTGCCTAAATCTAGCTATACTCGTGTTTCGACCATTGAGCGCTCCTTGGTAGTAATACAATATATGTATGATTTATGCTTGATTTCAGACCATGCTTGGAATGTCTGCCAAGTATTGACCCCAATTCAATATAGCTATTGATTATAGAGCGAGTAAATGGACTAGGCGGACGAGGGAAATGAATATACACACCTTTGATAATCATTATGTTACTTGCCCAATTTGCCAAAGAAATGGTACGCCCAAACCAATTAAAACGCGGATGGGCTTATTTTGCTGTCCCTATTGTCAGGAACGGCTAGTAGTTTGCCAAAGCGGTCATTATGTCCGCGATCCGTTTACTTGGAGACAATTGATGATTTCTTCGGCGCTACGTCGTCAAAGCCGACCGTTAGCGAGGATTATCAGAGATTTTGTCTTGCTCAAACGTCCGATGATCGCTCTGGCTGTAGGAAGTGCTATTTTCTTTAGTGCGATCGCCTTAACTCAGGAAAGGACAAATAACGATCCCCAAATCTTTCCCACAACAGAGAAAGTTAATCAACCAGGAAACGAATTTCAGTAAATCTATTACTTTGGTATAAATCAAATTTTACTTTGATTTTGGTAATATTATAAGTAAATACTCCTGTCAAACCGTGTCTTATTGCCCCAAATAGGACACGGTTTTACATTATGTCCGCTTCAAGACCCGTCCTAGTGCAATACTCAACTTATTCTGTGGAGGATAATCGAGATTGAACCGAAGAAAGAAAGAAGTTAAAAGGGTTTGGCGCAGCCTCACAAAGAAATGGTATTAGACGTGCGTTCAGACATCTCATCGGCTGATCTACCTCCTCAATGCTGACACAAATGGAATCTTTATGTTACAACTTGGCAGACCAATTTGATACATGGTGTTGGAGTGGGTGAATCAGATTTTGGGAATAATCCTCATAGTGTTTGAAAACATCGTTTTAGTTAGGTTCGCACTATGAGAGCGCGATTTCTCGGAAAAAAGCAGATTTATTGCTGTTTATCTATTGCATTTTGCTGCATTTTATGTACTTGTTTGGCATTAATTCCAGCCCATGCAACCTCCGTAGGATCTATTGATAGTCTGCGACAACAGCAGCAACAAATGAATCAGCAGCATCAGGGTGTAGTTAACGATCGCGATCGCTTAACAAATCTCCAACAAGAAGCCGAAAAACACCTCACTGGTTTAAAGCAAAATCTGCAAACGACAGATAGCTATCTTCAAGAGAGCGAATCACGATTACAACTTGCCACCCAACGCCAGAAGCAATTAGAAACTGATTTAGCTGTAGCAGAACGTGACTATGAAAAGCGGCAAATAGCAACAGTAGCACGATTGCGTTATCTTCAGCGATCGCCTGCATCTGTTGGATGGGCAGTTTTGCTCGAAAGTCAAAATATTAGCGACTTTATCAGCCGCCGTTATCAGTTGAAGTTAGTCTATCAGGCAGACCAGCAAATTTTGGTAAAACTCAACGCCCAAGCAAACCTGATCCATAAACAAAAAACGGAAGTAGAACAGCAAAAAAACGAAGTTGCCTTGATGCGTGAGCAACTGCTGGCAGAAAAAGCCGATTATCAAACTCAGGCACAGTCACAATCAGAATTAATTCAACGCCTGAATAGCGATCGCCTCGCCTTAGAAGCCGCGCAAAATCAGCTAGAGAGAGATTCCAAAAATTTGGAAGTCTTGATTCAACAAAAGGTAGCAGAAGCCAGAGCAACTGAAGCGGCGCAAGCAAAAACCAACAGCCGGACTTTGATCATTCGCGGAACTGGTGTCATGACATATCCTAGCGATGCTCCTACTAGCAGTCCTTTCGGCTGGCGGATACACCCCATTCTTGGCTATCGTCGCTTTCATGCCGGGTTGGATTTTGCTGCTAGCTATGGTAGCACAATTCGGGCAGCCGATTCGGGAACAGTGATTTTTGCTGGGTGGTATGGTGGTTATGGCAGAGCGTTAATTATCGATCACGGCAATGGCATGACTACATTGTACGGACATACCAGCGAATTGTATGTTACCGAAGGACAAGCAGTTGAACGCGGACAAGCGATCGCTGCTGTTGGTTCTACAGGTTTCTCAACTGGTCCCCATCTCCACTTTGAAGTTCGTCGAGATGGCACACCCGTAGATCCAGCTAATTATCTTTAACGCAGAAAGCAAGTTTTTCTAGGTTGCAAATTTGATCACAGATATGCTATAATAGCGAAGATTAAGGGCGCGTAGCTCAGTGGATAGAGCAACAGATTCCGGTTCTGTGGGTCGGGGGTTCAAATCCCTCCGCGCTCGTTACCTTTACAAGATTAGCTACAAAATCGAGAGGTCATTTTCTCTCACGGGATAAAACCAATCTACCCTATGAGACAGAATTGCAACTGATAGCTTGAATACAGAAAAATTATAGGTTAGAATTGGTAATATAATTTTTGCTTATAATTCATTTGTAAAACCTGTCTCAGATAATTCCTAAGAACTTGCTAGAAAATTTTTAATATAATTTATACCAAACTTGACTTTTTTAAATTTTTGTGCATTATGTTGATTTTATAGTGGTGCTGTCTCTGCGTTAGAGTGCTATCACCTATATCTATAGGTATGTATTTTAGTGTGTAAAAAGTTGCATACCTTACATACTCCAGTATATTTCCTGATGATTTTGATGAATTAATTAGGATAAAGTCTACCTATAAACACCAGTAATCGAACAATATTTCAAAAATCTAATTAAAAATAATGTTGCTGGAATAGTAGATAAATTTGTATACTCTGGCACTTGGAAAAATGCAATATCTAACAGCAATTTATTATTTTAAATTGTTGATATGCTAAAGTTAGAAATTGATTCCACTAAATTTTAGAATTATTACTTGCAATGTTCAATTTCTTTAGTAATTCGTAAGCTAAAAAAGATATCAAAAATATAAGGAATACAGATAAATGCCTACACATAACGATAAAGAGCATCTTCTTCAAGAGGGCAAAGAACATCCCATTCTTTTACGGTCAAAGCATTTAGGCGATGTCGTAGAAATACATATAGACAAAGAAAAGAAATGCTTTTATGGCGTTAAAGAAGATCGCAATATAGTGGAATATTACCCAAAATCATTTTCAGATTTCAAATGTGCTGTGGTACTTTATAAAATTCATTATTCGTTTGAAGAGAATACATGGGTCATGGGATATACGCTAAAAAAAACAAATGAAGATAAGTGGATGCCAGGTTTTGCAACAGCTAGAGAAGCTTGGTTATATAGAGAAGCATTAATTTCTGCTGGTATCGCTAAAAGATAAATAATGGCTATCAGCACCTACACTATAAATAAAAGCCTAACTAACTCACGTATATATTTACTATGTTTCTGTAAAGAGTGCCTTGAATATGAGTAAGTAGTATCTTGCTCAATAACACCTACAGTTTCAACATTACTGAGGTCAGAGAATCTCAATCTATCACCAAATAAATGTCTATATATTTCTTCATTAGCGGTAGCTGACAGAACATCTTTAGATGATTACTTCATGCTGCTGAAAACCTCAAGTTTTTTGTTCAATCAAAAAAAGGGCTATTTCTGGGCTAACAATGTAAACCGCAAAAAATTCCTTCATTTTTATGACTGTAAAACTCCAGAACGAAAAAGACTTTTTAACGGCAAGCACGAGTATAAAGATAAATCAAGAAACAGAAAACGAAAAAGTTCTATGTTCTCACTGTCAGCGTACCGCTAGGAACGGTATTAAATGTAAAGGGATTTGTGTGGCTGACAATGACTATTAAGGTATGAATTTTATCAGAAAAATGGGTTTAAAACTCCATGCTTCGTTTCCCGGCTTTAATTAACAAGGAAAGAATTGATTGCTTCCAAAATTACCTTGATTGCAGTTTTGGGCTTTTGTGTTCACAGTTCCTAACAAGTAGACGTAGGTTGGGTGGAGCGGAGCGCAACCCAACTGATTATTAGGATGTTGGCTTTGGCAAAGCCTCCAACGCCACTTGCTACAACGCGGGAAACCCGCGCAACGCTGTGGCTCCCCAACCTACAATTTTTTTGCAACATTACTACCGAGATTTTTTCAGAAATCAAATATGATTCCTATATCCTCCTAATGAAACTAACTCTCGTGAAGAATTCGACGACGAGCAACAGGCAGATCAGAATGGTAACGAGAGAGTAATTTGGACGTATTATCATATAAGTTGAATAATTCCCAAACTATACCTATGATTGCTAACAAAAACTTTTATGTCGTAAAAGAAGCTATCTTAATAAATGAGCAAGGAAACTTAACATTAGGAGAAGCAGCTAAGGCTAAAGTTTACCGAGTATTAACTAATGATGCAGGGCAGATTTTACTAGACCCCATAGATTTAGAAAAGATTCCTGAAAATCAAAAATGGTTGTGGCAAAATCCAGAAGCGCTAGCTATGGTGCTACAGGGTATACAAGAAGCAGCAAGGGGAGAAGTTCATGATTTAGGTTCATTTGCTCAATACGCAGACTTGGAGATTGATGATTAATGCAATTTCGTCTGCAATATTCAACTGAAGCCAGAGATGTATTGAAAAATTTAGAGCAAACTGACCCAAAAAAGTACCGAAAAGTCTCTAAAACATTAGCTTTGATAGAAAGTAATCTCTGTCATCCTGGTTTGCAAACCCACAAATATGATGATTTATTTGGTTCCAATGGCGAAGAAGTATTTGAAGCATACGTAGAAAATAAAACACCTGCTGCGTTTAGAGTTTTTTGGTACTACGGCACTGGTCAAGGAGTGATAACAATTTTAGCAATTACCCCTCATCCCTAGTTAAATTGTTAAATGGACAAATAATTAGTTAATGTACATTTGGGCTTTTGTGTTCGCAGTTCCTAACAAGTAACCTTTTTTTGATACAGTGATGCTTTGTCGATCGCTCCTCATCTCTATGTCCCAGGTATCACTTCCCCAATCGCTCCATCCATACCTACCTCTCACCGCTCTTGCGCCCATGCAGGATGTGACAAACCTCTGGTTTATGAAGGTGATTGCCCACTACGGCAGTCCTGACTACTTCTTTACCGAGTATTTCCGCGTCAATGATACCTCACGGCTCAATCGTAACATTCTGACAGCAATTACCGAAAACGACACGGGTCGCCCCGTTTTTGCTCAAATGATTGGCGAAAGCATTCCAGACTTAGTAAGAACAGCAAAGGAACTCTGCAACTATAATATCGCTGGAGTTGACTTGAACATGGGCTGTCCAGCACCTAGAATCTATCGCAAAAATGTTGGGGGTGGATTGCTACTCTCACCAGAAAAAGTGGATCGGATTTTGGGAGAACTGCGTTCTGCTGTCAACGATCGCCCTTTGACCGTGAAGATGCGCGTAGGGTTTGAAAATACAGATAACTTTTACGAAATTCTAGATATAATCAATCGCCACAGCATTGATTTACTGAGTTTGCATGGTCGCACGGTGAAAGATATGTACCACGGGGCAGTAAAATATGATTTGATTGCTAAAGCGGTAAAACGAGTCGATTGTCCAGTGCTTGCCAATGGGAATATCGACTCGGCGACAACTGCTGTTGAAGTGCTTTCTCAAACGGGTGCGGCGGGTGTGATGGTGGGACGCTGGGCGATCGCAAATCCTTGGCTTTTTAATCAAATTCGGCAAGCTTTGCGCTTCGAGACGATCACGCCCGTTCCTTTAGTAGAGGTACGCAACTATATTGATCGTTTATGGCAAACCCCCGCAGCAGCAACTATGCCAGAACGAGCGCGCGTAGGCTACCTCAAAATGTTCCTCAACTATATTGCCCTAAATGTTGATGCTGAAGGTGATTTCCTGCGGCTGATGCGACAGACACAGACTGAGGTAGAACTGTTTAACCTCTGCGATCGCTTTCTCCTTGCTGATCAAAAGAAAACTTTAGCCCTAGCACCCTCCGAGTACAGTGGGAGGCTTACGGCGAAATAGCTAACTTTGGCTACTTTCATGATTTTTTCAATTGTTCTAAATAAACGGCAACCGATATCATAATGCTGTTACCTTTTTGTTAAGAATAGTTACAACTTCTTAACACAAGGAAATATTTATTATGGAAGTCTCACTTGAGAAGAATGCCCCACATCAGGTTGTGATCGTTGGTGGTGGCTTTGGTGGACTGTATACAGCAAAAGCTCTGAAGAGTGCAAATGTAAATGTTACTCTGATTGATAAACGTA
>Ga0123338_10003045_pt1 | contig 15321 bp, 14 predicted proteins | sample grotaG_FD_89793 | JGI IMG/M metagenome (GOLD analysis project Ga0123338, IMG submission 89793) | Glacier valley bacterial and archeal communities from Borup Fiord, Nunavut, Canada, to study Microbial Dark Matter (Phase II) -... | ecosystem: Environmental > Aquatic > Freshwater > Ice > Glacier ...
CTCCCGTCGATCACACTCCTGCCGACGACTCCACTACGTCGTCCATCGTCCAGGCTGTCGTCCCCGCCCCCGTACGACGCCTCTTCAGCCGCGGCACCTGGCCCGAGGCGCACTACGTCGCCGGCGCCCTGCGCACCGAGACCGTCGGTGGTGCGCTGCTCCTCGGAGCCGCCCTCGTCGCGCTGGTGTGGGCCAACACGCCGTGGCACACGGCCTACGAGAGCCTGCGTGACCTGACCGTCGGCCCGCGCGCCCTGCACCTCGAACTCAGCCTCGCGACGTGGGCGGCCGACGGCCTGCTCGCCGTCTTCTTCCTCGTGGCCGGCATCGAGCTCAAGCGCGAGTTCGTCACCGGTGACCTCTCGGACCGCACGCGGGCTGCGCTGCCGATCGCCGCTGCCGTCTGCGGTGTCTCGCTACCCGCCCTGCTGTATGCCGCGACCGTCACCATCTCGGGTGGATCCGCCGACCAGATCCGGGGCTGGGCCATCCCGACCGCAACCGACATCGCCTTCGCGCTCGCGGTGCTCGCGGTGATCTCCACCCACCTGCCGTCGGCGCTGCGCAGCTTCCTGCTGACGCTCGCCGTCGTCGACGACCTCATCGCCATCACCATCATCGCGCTCTTCTACACCGACAGCGTCGATGCCCTCGCCCTCGGCCTGGCCGTCGTCCCGCTCGCGGTCTTCACCGGCATGCTGCGCCTCGGCGGCCGGTCGCCGCGCCTGCGCCGCGTCCTGCACCACCCGGTCGCGCTGGCCGTGCCCGCACTGGCGGCCTGGGGCCTGGTCCACGCGTCAGGGGTGCACGCGACGGTCGCCGGTGTGCTGCTCGGGCTCCTCGTACCGGTCAGCCGCGAGCCCTACGACAGCGAGGGACACACCCTCGCTGAGACGATCGAGCACCAGCTGCGTCCCTTCTCGGCCGGCGTCGCCGTACCCGTCTTCGCCTTCGTCGCCGCGGGAGTGCGGGTCGTGGGCGGCGGCTTCACCGAGTCGATCACCGACGTGGTCGCCATCGGCGTCGTCGTGGGACTGGTCGTGGGCAAGGCCATCGGCATCTTCGGCGGTACCTGGCTCTTCGCGCGCTTCACCCGGGCCGAGCTCGACGACGACCTCGCGTGGAGCGACGTGGCCGGGTTGTCCCTGCTCTCGGGGGTGGGCTTCACTGTGTCGCTGCTCATCGGTGAGCTGGCCTTCGGGCCCGGTTCACCCCAGGACACCCACGCCCGTCTCGCGGTGCTGGTCGGGTCGGTGCTCGCCGCCCTGCTCGCCACGGTGGTCCTGCGACGACGCAACCGGCACTACCGACTGGTCCACGAGCGGGAGAACGAGGACCTCGACGGCGACGGCGTTCCCGACATCTACGACGTGCCCGCCACGGGCCCCGGACTTCGTTAGGCTCATCGGCAGATCCCCCCGTCGCGCCCTCCGGCGTGCCGGGTCGCACGACGTCAGTCGCCATCGGCCGAGCCGAGGCGCGGGAGGAGAGCCCGGTGACCCTGGACCAGACGAGCACCACGGCTGACAACGGCCGGGATCACGCCCCCGACGGGCGCAGTGCGGTGCCGAACGAGCGCAGCATCGGACAGCTGGTGGCCCAGGCCACGCAAGACCTCCGCGGCCTCGTCTCGCAGGAGATCGCGCTGGCCAAGCTCGAGGTCACCGGCGGGCTGGCCCACCTCAAGACCGGCGCTCCGCTGCTGGCCGTCGCGGGGTTCTTCGGCCTGTTCGCCCTCGGGTTCCTGCTCACCGCCGCCGCCTGGGCCCTGGCCCTCGTGGTGGCGACCTGGCTCGCCTTCCTCATCGTGGCCGTCGTGCTCCTGCTGGTCGCCGGCATCGCTGCCGCCCTCGGCGTGCGTGCCCTCAAACGGGTCAACCCCAAGCCCGAGAAAGCCATTGCCGGCGTCGGACAGACCGTCGATGCCCTCAAGAGCGCCCAACGCTCGGGTACGGAGCACGCGGCCGCCATCCCGCCGTCCCGCAGCGAGGTGCCCCTGCACCCGCGGAACGGTACGGGCGGCGCCTGAGCCTCGTCATGCGTCGCCCATGAGTGCCTCGTGACCTCCTCGTGACCTCCTCGTGACTTCCTCGTGACTTCCTGGTGACTTCCTCGGCGAGCAACGACGCCGCCTCCGTCCTCATCCCCGGGCCCTGGGAGCACCGCTTCGTCTCGGCCGGGGGCACCCGCTTCCACGTGGCCGTAGCCGGCGACGGACCGCTGGTGCTGCTCCTGCACGACTTCCCGCAGTTCTGGTACGCCTGGCGCCACCAGCTGACCGCCCTCGCCGAGGCCGGCTTCCGCGCGGCCGCGATGGACCTGCGCGGTTTCGGCGCCTCCGACAAGCCCCCGCGCGGGTACGCCACCTACGCGGGCGCGGCCGACGCCGCACGGGTGGTGCGCGCCCTCGGCGAGGAGGAGGCCGTCATCGTCGGGCAGGGACTCGGGGCCTTCATCGCGTGGACCACGCCCACCCTCCAGCCCGGTGTCGCCCGGGCCGTGGGCGCGCTCTCCATGCCCCACCCTCGCGTCATCCGCAGGGCCTCCTTGCTCGACCCTCGCCAGCGCCGGGCCAGCGGCTACGTCCTGGGCCTCCAGAGGCCGTTCCTGCCCGAGCGCGAGATGGTCCGTGACCACACCTACGTCGAGGGTCTCCTGCGCAGCTGGGCCTCCCCCGGCAGCGACTTCCCCACCGCCGACGACGTGCAGCGGTACGCCGAGGCGATGGCGCTGCCCTTCGTCGCCCACTCCGCGGCCGAGCACTACCGCTGGTTCGGCCGCAGCCAGCTGCGCCAGGACGGTCCTCTGTTCAACCGTCGCATCAAGCCCCCCGTCGACGTGCCGGTCCTGCTGCTGCAGGGCCGGGACGACGGCTGCGTCGTCGCCCGCGCGACCCACCGCCGCTCCCGCCGCTACGCCGCCGGAGCCTACGAGGAGCACCTCATCGCCGGGGCCGGACACTTCCTCACCGAAGAGGCACCGGCCCAGGTCTCGCAGCTGCTCGTCGACTGGCTGCGACGACTGGGCGCGTGACCTCCTGACGGGAACGACCCCGCGCAGCTGATTTGTCACGAGGTCGGTCAGCCCGCCGCGCACGATCCCGTCGATACCGGCTGCTGCGCCGCGGCCGCTTGGGACAGCACCGGCCTGGCCTCGGCGAGGGTGAGGGCGTAGCCGGTCGTGTCGTCGTCGAGCGACTTCGCGAAGACGATGCCGACGACCTTGCCCGAGGTCGACAGCAGCGGTCCACCGCTGTTGCCGGGCTCGACCCGGGCGTAGAGCGAGTAGATCTCGCGGTCGATGCCGGGCTGGCCGTAGATGTCGGAGCCGCGGGCGTCGAGGATGCGGCGCACCCGGGCGGAGTCGAGACGGTAGGGCCCGTCGAGGGGGAAGCCGGCGACGACCGCCGAGGCCCCGCTGTCGAGGTCGCTGCCTAGCGCGAGCGGGCGCGCCGGCAGATCCGGGACCGCGAGGACTGCGATGTCGCGCTGGGGGTCGAAGAGCACGATGGTCGCGGCGTACGCCCGCCCGACCCCCCCGATCTTGACCGACGGTGCCTGCATACCGGCCACGACGTGGGCGTTGGTGACGACCCGCCCGGCGGCGACGACCCAGCCACTGCCTTCCTGCCCGCGGTTGCAGGCCTCGGCCACCCCGGTGACCTTGACCATCGAGGCCGACGCGGCCCGCACGGCGGCGGTGGCCCCGGCGGTGGCGTCGGGAGGCCTCACGGGGGCGATCGGCTCGGGCGACAGGCCGTCGAAGACGCGGGGGAAGCCGCTGCTGTCGAGCGTGGAGCGGAAACCGGCAAAGAGGCGCCCGGTCTGGGGCGGCACGACGGTGTCGATGGCGCCTAGCACCCGCGACTCGCCGATGGCGCGGGCCAGCGTGGCCGGGGCGGCCGGGCGCAGCGCCCCGGCCACGAACCACAGCAGCACTGCGACCGCCGACACCACAGCCACGGCGCCGAGCATGGAGTCGAGGGTCTTGACCGACTGCAACCGCACCCGCGAGCGCACCCGGGACCCGGCCTGGACCATCAGGCCCTGCCCGACGGAGGCGATGATGAAGACCCCGAGCACCAGCGCGACGACCCGCACGACCTCGTGGTCCTGCACCCACGTCGACTGCTGGAGCAGTGGAGGCAGCAGCCCCAGCGCGAGCGCGCCGGCACCGAGGAAGCCCAGCAGCGACATGGCGCTCACCACCAGGCCCTGCTTCCAGCCGTTGACGGCGTAACCCAGCAGGCCGATCGCCAGCAGGACGTCCAGGAGCGTGCCACCGGTCATCAGCGCCTCCCGGCGAATCGGTCGGGTAGGGGCCTCGTGACCGTGTGGTCCCAGGACCGCTCCAGGCCGGCGAGCTCGAGGGCCTTGGTGACCAGCCCGGCGGTGAAGCCCCACAGGAGCAGGTCGTCGCCGAGGTCGACTGCCGGTCCGCGGAAGCCCAGCGGGTGCACGACCGTGTGCCGCACGGCCGGGTCGGTGAGGTGGCTCACCGGCGCGAGGATGACGGTCTCGACCTCGGCGGGGTCGCCGACCCCGACTGCGCAGGGCTCGCGCCACCACCCGACGACCGTCGTCACGACGTTGTCGGAGGGCGGGAGGAACAGCGGCGGCAGGGTGCCGAGCACCTCGACCCCGGCGGGGTCGAGCAGCACCTCCTCGTGGGCCTCGCGCAGGGCGGTCGCCACGACGTCGGCGTCATCCGGCTCGGCACGCCCACCCGGCAGCGAGATCTGCCCGGGGTGCGAGCGCATGGTGTGGCTGCGTTCGGTGAGCAGCACGCTGTCGGCGCCGTCGGGGCCCGGGCCGAAGAGCAGCAGCACCGACGACTGGCGCCCCCCGCCGTCGGGCGGCAGGAAGCGGCTGAAGAACTCCGGGTCGACCTGGGCCGCCGCGCTCATCATCGTGTCGAGATAGGCCGGGTGCGCGAGCCCGCGCCCGGCGGCCGGTGCGCCGACGACGTCAACCGGCGACGCGGCATACGGGCGGAGCGTCTCGCCGACGCGGGCGAGGCTCGGGGTGCTGCTCATGCTGACCCGCCCTGCACCGCGGCGGCCGACGACGCGGTCGGGGCGACGGCGTACGGCACAGGCTCCGACGGGTAGGCCCTGGCCGCCGCCACGAGGGTGGCGAGGTCGTCCTCGCGGCCGGGGGCGAGCTCGTAGGCGAGCAGGGCCGCGGCCTTGACGGGGTCGGTCTCGCCCTCGCCGTAGGAGGGGCACCAGCGCGCGACCGGGCAGGCACCGCAGGCGGGCTTCCTGGCGTGGCAGGTGCGGCGCCCGTGGAAGATCATGACGTGGGACAACATGGTCCAGTCGGCCTTCGGGATGAGGTCTCCGAGGACCTGTTCCACCTTGACCGGGTCGTCGAGCTCGGTCCAGCCGAACCGGCGGGCGAGGCGCCCGACGTGGGTGTCGACCGTGATCCCCGGGATGCCGAAGGCGTTGCCCAGCACGACGTTCGCGGTCTTGCGACCCACCCCGGGGAGGGTGACGAGGTCGGCGAGCCGGCCCGGCACCTCGCCGTCGAAGCGCTCGAGCAGGGCCGCCCCGAGCTTGAGGAGGGCGTCGGCCTTGTTGCGGAAGAAGCCCGTCGAGGCCAGGATCGTCTCGAGGTCGACGCGGTCGGCCGCGGCGTAGTCGGCGGCCGTGCGATAGCGGGCGAAGAGCGTCGGGGTGACGAGGTTGACCCTCACGTCGGTGGTCTGCGCCGAGAGGATCGTCGCGACCAGCAGCTCGAGCGGCGTGCGGAAGTCGAGCTCGCAGTGGGCGTAGGGGTAGCGGTCGTGGAGCACGGAGTACATGCGCCGGGCCCGTCGTTTGCGCGCCAGTGGCGACTCCGGCTCCCCGGCCGACCCCAGGGTGGTGGTGGTCGCACCGGGGCCGGCGCCCGTCGGGACGGGCGTCGCGGGGTTGCGGCGACGAGGGGAGGAGGACGGCACCGGGGTAGCCTACGGCGGTTGTCTCCAGGCCAGATCAGGCCTGGGTCGCGGGTCCGCCGGAGCGTGGCAGACTGAGCGTCGTGGATCACGAAGTCGTGCGGCGCGCGCCGCTCTTTTCTGCCCTCGACGACGAGGCAGGAGCTGCCCTGCTCTCCGGGATGAGCACCGTGCGGATGGAGCGCGGCGACGTGCTCTTCCGCGAGGGTGACCCGGGCGACACGTTGTACGTGATCGGTGAGGGCAAGGTCAAGCTCGGCCGCACCAGCCCCGACGGTCGGGAGAACCTCATCGCCATCCTCGGACCGGGCGAGATGTTCGGCGAGCTGAGCCTCTTCGACCCCGGCCCGCGCACGATGACCGCCACCGCTGTCGCCGAGGTACAGCTCATGGGGCTGAGCAACGAGGCGCTCACCGGCCTGCTCAGCGGCCGCCCCGAGGTCAGCAAGGCGCTGCTCGCAGCCCTGGCCCAACGCCTGCGCCGCACCAACGAGCACCTGGCCGACCTCGTCTTCACCGACGTGCCCGGTCGCGTGGCCAAGGCCCTGCTCGACCTCGCCTCCCGCTTCGGGCGGCCGGTCGAGAACGGCGTGATGGTCACCCACGACCTCACCCAGGAGGAGCTCGCCCAGCTCGTCGGCGCCTCGCGCGAGACGGTCAACAAGGCCCTCGCCGACTTCACCAGCCGCGGCTGGCTGCGCCTCGAGGCGCGCGCCGTGCTGCTGACGGACGTCGAGCGGCTGCAGCGCCGGGCCCGCTGAGCTCCGCGCCCCCGAGGGCCCCGAGGGACCCCCCTTGGCGTTTTACCCCGGTGCAGCGCCGGGCCCGCTGAGCCCCGCGCTCCCGAGGGACCCGAGGGACCCCCCTTGGCGTTTTACCCCGGCGCAGACCGGGGTGACAGGTCGCTCCATACGGCGACGTTTTACCCCGCGCCCGTCGTTGGCGTTTTACCCCGCTACGAAACGGGGTGATGCGTCGCTCCGTACCGCGAGCTTTCACCCCGCTGTCCCCCCGCGCGACGGGTCACCCCACTGTTCGGGGGTAAATCGTCGCTCCTTGGGGCGACGTTCTACCTCGCTGCCAACGGTGTAAAACGCCCGCCTCCCCGCACCCTCTCCACTCCCCGACCCGCACCGCCTTCCAGACCCACCGCCTCCAGACCCACCGCCTCCAGACCGCACCACACCCCTACGCCGAGCGAGCTCCCCGCCGCCCACCAGCCCGAGCCCGCAGGTAGTCAGCGACGACGTACGACCCGAGGTCGCCCAGCTCGGGGGTGAAGACCCGACCCCCGTTGCGCCGCGCCACCGAGTCGACGAACCGCGCCAGGCCCGGGTCGTCGCCGAGCAGGAAGAAGTTGAGCGCCGCCCCCAGTCTGGTCATCGCGTCTACCTCCCCCACGGTGGCGCGCACGGTCAGCGGGGTCGTCGGCCACTGGAAGACCGGGGAGCCGTCGGACTCGAGGTGCGCCGTGGGCTCGCCGTCGGTGACGACCAGCACGACCGGCTCCATCTCGGGGTGCCGGCGCACGTGCCGGCCGGCGAGCATGAGCGCGTGGTGCAGGTTGGTGCCCTGGATCCACTCCGGCTCGACCTGCGCCAGCTGCATCGCCGTGAGTGGTCGCGCCAAACGGTCGAAGCCGATGATCTGCAGCGCGTCCTGCCGGTAGCGGGTCGAGATCAGGTGCGCGAGCGCGAGCGCCGTCTGCTTCATCGGCCCCCAGCGGTCCTCCTGGATCATCGAGAAGCTGAGGTCGACGCACAGGGCGACGGCCGCACCGGACCGGCGGGTCGTCTCGGCCACGGCGAAGTCCTCGACGTCGAGACGCACGCCCGTACGGCGCGCCGTACCGGCCGGTGCGTCTGCTCCGCCGCCAAACCGACTGGGCGCGGACGCGGCTCCCCCAGCGGAGCGCAGTACGGCGTTCTGCACCGTGCGGACCGCGTCGATGGGCCGTTCGTCACCGAAGGTCCACGGCAGGAACGCGCCGGTGCGCTCCTCGGCGGCCCCCGAGCGCGGGTCCTGGTGGGCTCCGGCGCCACCGGCCTCGAGGTTGGCGAAGATGCGCTTGAGGGCTGTCTCGCCGAGCCGCCGCAGCGCCTTGGGAGTGAGGGTCAGGCCGTCGTCGTCGCGACGCAGGTAGCCCTGCCGCTCCAGCTCGCGCTGCAGGTCGCGCAGGGCGGTGACGTTGCTCACGGTCGTCTGGGGCAGCTGCCGCTCGAGGGCCTCGACGTCGAGGTCGTCCAGCGACCCGGGCCCGCCTGCCTGCGACAGCTGCGCCTCCAGCGCCTCGATGTCGGCGAGGTCGGCCACCGCACCGACCGCGTCGGACATCCCGAGCGGCTGGCCACCGCCGATCTGACCCGGCCGGCCGCGACCCCCGAACATGCCCGGCCGCAGCGCCCGCAGGTTGTCGGAGAGGGCGCCCATCTCGGCCTCGAGCCCAGCGTCCTGCAGGGCCTGCTGCATCAGGCTCGCGAGCTGGTCGCGCTGCTCCGACGAGAGCGACTCCATCATCCGCTGGGCTGCGGCCTGCCGACGGGCCAGCGAGTCGATGAGCTCGTCGACATCCTGCGGGTCGTCGGGGAAGAAGTCGCCGTGCTTGTCCATGAAGTCGGCGAACTGCTCTGGTGTGTCGTCGCCGCGCGAGTGGGCGGCGAGCAGCCGGTTGAGGTCGGCCATCATGTCCTTGATGGCCTGCATGGCGGCCGGGTCCTGACCCGACAGCGCCTGCTTCATCCCCTCGAACTGCGCGTCGAGCACCTCGTTCCGCAGCATCTCGAGCGCCTGCTCGTAGGCCTCTTGCCCTTCGGCGCTGGCCCACTGGTAGTCGGCGAGAGCCTTCATCATCCCGGCCGTCTCGTCGGGCAGGGTGTCGAGCTCCATCTCCTTGAAGCGGGCCTCGTCACCGTCCTGGCCCGCGAGGAACTCCTGGTCGGCCCGGACGGCGCGGTCGAGCAGCTCGCGCACCTGCTTCATCGTGCCGCCGAGGTCGCCGCGCCGCTCGACCTCCCGGCGCCGTCTGGCCAGCTGGCGGCGCAGCTCGTCGAGACCCGGGCGCTCGCCCACCCCGCGCTGCAGGAGCCGCTCCATGGCCTCGCGCAGCGACGAGCCGCTCATCACGTCCTGGCCGAGCTCGTCGACGGCCGCACGCACGTCGAAGGGTGGCGCGAGGGGGTCCGCCCCGCCGTCCCACGAGCCGTAGCGGTAGCGACCGGCGCGGTGCGAGCCGCTGCGACCGCTCTTGCCACCGGCCTTACCGACTCCTTCGTCAGCGTCGAAGTCGTTGTCCCACACGGTCATCCGGATCAGCTCCCGTAGATCGTCTGGCCGTCGGCCTCGACCTTGGAGAGCCGGCGCGTGAGGTGCAGCCCCTCGAGCACGAACTCCACCGCCGCCGCGACCTGGCCGGGCGAGACCGACTCCTCGTCGACGCCGAGCCGCTCGAGCACGACCGCCAGACCGGGCGTCGTCCCGATCTGCTCGAGCACGGTCGAGGCGGGCACGAGATCACCGGTCTCGACGGTCGAGCCGTCCTCGAAGTGGGCCGTGAAGCCGGTCAGGTCGGTGCTGCCGATGCGGGCGCGGAAGGTGCCGGCCGTGGCCAGCCTGAGCAGGTGCCCGACGACCTCGAGCTCGCGCCCCTCCTCGCCCATCTCGAACTCGAGCTTGCCCCGCAGCGTCGCCAGCACGTCGGCGAGGTCGCCGATCCGCGCGACCGCGTCGGGCTCACCGGTGAGGGCCGAGCGACGCAGGGCGCTGGCGGCCGTGGACTCGGCCGCGGCGATCGCGAAGCGGGCCGAGACCCCGGAGCGCTGGTCGATCGACGACGACCCGCGCAGCTGGTGCACGAGCCGGGCGATGACCTCGACGACGTGGGCCGGCACCTGCGCGACGAGCTCGGCCTCCTGCCGGACGAGCGAGATCTCCTGCTCGAGGTCGTCGAGGTAGTGGGTGCGCACCTCGGCCCCGAAGCGGTCCTTCAGCGGGGTGATGATCCGCCCGCGGTTGGTGTAGTCCTCGGGGTTGGCCGAGGCGACGACGAGCATGTCGAGGGGGAGCCGCACCGCGTACCCCCGCACCTGGATGTCGCGCTCCTCGAGCACGTTGAAGAGGGCCACCTGGATGCGCTCGGCGAGGTCGGGCAGCTCGTTGAGGGCGAACACCCCACGGTGCCCACGCGGGAGCAGGCCGTAGTGGATCGTCTCGGGGTCACCCAGGGTGCGCCCCTCGGCGACCTTGGTGGGGTCGACGTCGCCGACGAGGTCACCGACGCTGGTGTCGGGGGTCGCGAGCTTCTCCGTGTAGCGCTCGTCGCGGTGGCGCCAGACCACCGGCACGTCGTCGCCCTCCGCGGCGACCAGCGTGCGGCAGCGGGCGCAGATGGGCCCGAGCGGCTCGTCGTGGATCTCGCAGCCGGCGATCTCGGGCGACCACTCGTCGAGCAGGCCGACGATCGTGCGCATGAGCCGGGTCTTGCCCTGCCCGCGCTCCCCGAGGAGCACGAAGTCGTGCCCGGCAAGCAAGGCCCGCTGGACGTCGGGCAACACGGTGTCGTCGAAACCGACGATGCCGGGGAAGGCGTCTTCGCCCGTCGAGAGCATCCGCACGAGGTTCGTGCGGATCTCCTGCTTGACGGTGCGGGCGGTGTAGCCGCTGTCACGCAGCTGACCGATAGAGGCGGGAGTCGGGTGGGTGCTGGAGGTGTCGACCACCATCTGACAATACGTCCGGTCACCAGCCGTGCCAACCGTGCTGGTCCGCAACCGACGGTCACAGACATCTATTCCCCGCCGTTCCTCGGTTCTCGACTCCCGCGTCGACTCCCGCGTCGACTCCCGCGTCGACTCCCGCGTCGACTCCCGCCTCGACTCCGCCTCTACGCCCGCGCTGCCCCGTTCCCGGCCTCCCCTACCCCTGCCGCTCGAGGTAGGCCAGCTGCGCCCGGACGCTCAGCTCGGCGGCAGGCCAGACCTCGCGGGGCACGGCGGCATACACGGATCTGACGACCGCCCGCGCATCTGCGGCCCCGGCCGCGACGGCCGCCCGCACCTGCTCGAGCCGCTCCAGCCGGTGCTCCCGGTAGAACGCCAGCACGGCGCCCGCATCGCCGCGCACCGGGCCGTGCCCGGGGAGAAGTGTCGCCACCTCGCCACTGTCGGTGCGCACGGTCAGGGCGTCCAACGACGAGAGGTATGACACGAGCTCGCCGTCCGGGTGCGCCACCACCGTCGTCCCGCGACCGAGCACCATGTCGCCGGTGAGCAGGGCCCGGTCGTCAGCCAGCAGGAACGAGACCGAGTCGCTCGTGTGGCCCGGGGTGAGCAGCGCCTCGATCGCGAGGCCATCGACGTCGAGCCGCTCCCCTGCGGTGAAGGGCTGTCCCCGGCCGGCGCCGCGCACCGGGGCCCCGGTGAGCTGGGCGAAGCGCTCGGCCCCCTGGGCATGGTCGTGGTGCCCGTGGGTGAGCAGCACGAGCCCCACCCGGGCGCCCCTGGCCTCGACCAGAGCGGCGACTCCACGCAGGTGCGGGTCGTCGAGCTCACCCGGGTCGACGACGACCGCGACATCGGACCCCGGCTCGAGCAGGACCCAGGTGTTGGTGCCGTCGAGCGTCATCGGCCCGGCGTTGCCCTCGAGCACGCAGGTCGCCCGGGTCGTGACGCTGCCAGAGCCCCAGGGGGCAGGGGCCGGGAGGTCAGGACGCTGGCTCACCCGCCGACCCTAGTGGCGAGTCGCCGTACGGGCTGGTTTCCGCTGGTGAGAGCCCTCGGGACGCGACGCCAGGGTCGTACGGGGTGCCGTCAGGGCAGGTCGGCGCGCAGCACGACCGCGCCGTCCACCTCGACCAGCTCGGGCTCGACCGCGCGGGTCGAGCCCGACAGCGCCACGAACCCGGCCGCCGAGGTCGCCGCCGCGACCGCTTCGACGTTGACCACCGTCGGCAGCAGCATCGTGGCCGTCCCGGCGGCGAGCTGGTCCAGCAGCACGGCGGGCAGGGTCCAGTCGGCCCGGTCGGCCTCGGTCGTCGCGTCGTCGGGCACCTGACCCTGCGGCAGCAGCGCCGAGAAGAAGTACGTGTCGTAGCGACGCGGCTCGAACGGCGGCGTCACCCAGTGCGCCCGCACCCCCAGCAGGTCGGAGCGAAGCACCAGCCCACGCCGCAGCAGCAGCTGCGCGAGCGACTGCTCACGCGTGAGCAGGGCGGCCCGCTCGCGCTCCCAGTCCGGGTCGCTGAGGTCGGCGACCACGGTGTCGGGGGTGGGCCCAGCCAGGAGCACGCCGCACTCCTCGAACACCTCGCGCACGGCGGCGGCCACCAGCGAGCGAGCCATCGGCTCGTCGCACCCGAGCCGCCCCGCCCAGTCGGCCGCGCTGGGGCCCGCCCAGGGCAGGTCGGGGGCGTCGTCGCGCGGGTCGACCCCGCCGCCCGGGAAGACCCAGGCGTGGGGGGCGAACTCCATCGACGACACCCGCCGCAGCATGAAGACCTCGACCCCGCTCGCCCCGTTGCGCACCAGCATCACCGTCGCGGCAGACCGCACCGGCACCGGCTCGCCCCGCTCACCGGACAGCCAGGCCCGCGCCCGCGCGTCGGGGCGGACGAAGGGGAAGTCGCGCAGCGTCATACGGGGCGTGGGCGGAGAAGTCGGTCGCGTCGGTCGGTGCGGTGTCAGCCGGGCGTCAGTCGCGGACCGCGACGACGAGCTCGACCTCGACCGGCGCGTCGAGCGGCAGGGCCACGACACCCACGGCGGAGCGGGCGTGGACGCCGGCCTCTCCGAAGGCCTTGTCGAGCAGCTCGCTCGCACCGTTGACCACACCGGGCTGGCCGGTGAAGGACGGGTCGGAGGCGACGAAGCCGACGAGCTTCACCACCCGCACGACCTTGTCGAGGTCACCGATGACGGCCTTGACCGCCGCGATCGCGTTGAGCGCGCACACCTCGGCGAGCTGCTGAGCGTCTGACGCCGGCACGAGCCCGTGGCCGTCACCGACCTTGCCGGTGGCGGGCATGACGCCGGACACCATCGGCAGCTGCCCGGAGACGTAGACCATGTCGCCCTGACGCACGGCCGGCACGTAGGCCGCGACCGGGGGCACGACCTCGGGCACGACGAGCCCGAGCTCGGCCAGCCGGTCCTCGACAGCCGACATCAGGCCTTGCCCCGCTTGAGGTAGGCCACGAGGTTGCCCCCGTCGCCCTGGAGGACCTGGACGAGCTCCCAGCCGTCGTCTCCCCACTGGTCGAGGATCTGCTTGGTTGCGTGCACGATGAGCGGAACGGTCGCGTACTCCCACTTGGTCATGCGTCGCACCATATCGGCCTCCCAGGGCGCATGACGTCGACCCTCGGCGCACGGGGTGAAACGTCGCCATCCGCAGCGACGTTCCACCCCTCTCGTTTCAGCGCGGACTTTTACCCCGGACCCTCGGGGGTAGAAGGTCGCCTCAGGGAGCGTCCCTCTACCCCGTTGCGGCCCTGGCCCGTCCCGTCCCCTCCCCCGCGCGGCCGTACCGTAGCGCCGTGACCACACCCGAGGCCCCCACCGCACCCCCCACCCGCACGACCCCGTACGGCGCCGACCCCGCGCAGGTCTACGACGTGCGCGAGCCGACCACCCATGGCGCCGAGACCCGAGGCGCCACCGTCGTCGTGGTCCACGGCGGTTTCTGGCGCGCCGCCCACGACCGGGCGCACGCAGCGGCGCAGGCGCAGGGCCTCGCCGACCGCGGCTTCCACGTCGCGGTCGTGGAGTACCGCCGGGTGGGGATGCCCGGGGGCGGCTGGCCGGGCACCTTCGACGACGTGACCGCGGCGATCGCCGCCGTCCGCGCCGACCCGACGCTCCCCGAGCCGACGGTGCTGCTCGGGCACTCGGCCGGAGGCCACCTCGTCACCCTGGCCGCCTCGCAGCCGTGGGCCCTCGGTCTGCGCGGCGCCGTCAGCCTTGCCGGGTGCGTCGACCTCGTGCGCGGGGTCGAGCTGGGGATGGGCGACGGCGCGGTGCCCGACTTCCTCGGCGGCCCGCCGACCACCGACCCGGCCGATCCGCTTGCGGCCGCCGACCCGGCCATGACCACCCCCGCCGTACCCGTCGTGCTCGTGCACGGCACGGCCGACGACACGGTGCCGCTGGAGGTCTCCCGTTCCTACGCTGCGAAGGTCGCCGACGCAGCGTCGCCGCACGCCGCCGTCCGGGTGCTCGAGCTGGAGGGCGGCGACCACTCCGTCGTGATCGACCCGGCGAGCGCCGAGTACGCAGCCGTTGTCGTCGAGCTCGAGGAGCTCACGCGGGGGTGAGCCGCACCCGCCCCCCGACGACGGCGAAACGCACCTCCGACAGGTCGGTGACCACGGCGTCGGCGAGGTCGTCCACCGCCAGCTCCAGCGCGGTGCTGGTGGTGATGACGGCGAGGGTTGCGCAGCCGGCGGCCCGCGCGGCTCGCAGGCCGCCGGGGGCGTCCTCGACCACGAGGCAGTCGGCCGGGTCCACCCCGAGCCGCGCGGCCGCCTCGACGAAGGGGTCGGGGTGCGGCTTCCCGCGTACGACGTCGTCGACGGTCACCACCACGGTGGGCGCGGTCAGACCGCTCGCCATCAGCCGGACCCGGGCCAGCTCGCGGGTGCAGGACGTGGCGATCGCAGCCTTCCGGTCTGCGGCCAGGGCCTCGAGCGCCTCGAGCGCCCCGGGCAGGAGCACGACGCCGTCGGTGTCGCCGATCTCGAGCTCGGTGAGCCGGGCGGTCGCGGCGTCCCACCGGTCCGGCGCGAGAACCGCCTCGACGGTGGTGCGGGCCGGGATCCCGTGGCGGCCGTGGAAGCTGCTGGGGTCGATCCCCTCCTCGACCGCCAGCCGGCTCCAGGACCGGGCCACGGCCGGGGTCGAGTCGATGAGCGTGCCGTCCAGGTCGAAGAGGACGGCGGCGAAGTCACGGGTCGTCAGGGCAGCCAGGTCGTGGGTCACCCGGCCAGCGTAGGCAGCCCGCCGGGCCCCGGGTGACCGATCTCTCGCGCCGAGGAGGAGCCACAGAGAGGGGTCTGCGGGACGCCCCAAGGGCCCGGCACTAGATTTGCCGTATGCCCGACGCCTCCTCCCTGCCCTGGGCCCGAGCGCGGTTGCACATCGTCACAGGCAAGGGGGGCACGGGCAAGACCACCGTCGCCGCGGCCCTGGCGCTGGCCCTCGCGTCGGGCGGAAAACGGGTGCTCCTCGTCGAGGTCGAGGGCCGGCAGGGCATCAGCCAGACCTTCGACGTGGGCCCGCTGTCCATCGCCGAGACCCGGATCGCCTACGCGCCGGGTGGCGGCGAGGTGGTGGGACTGTCGGTGGACGCCAAGGCGGCCCTGCTGGAGTACCTCCAGATCTTCTACAA
>Ga0123338_10003046_pt1 | contig 15318 bp, 8 predicted proteins | sample grotaG_FD_89793 | JGI IMG/M metagenome (GOLD analysis project Ga0123338, IMG submission 89793) | Glacier valley bacterial and archeal communities from Borup Fiord, Nunavut, Canada, to study Microbial Dark Matter (Phase II) -... | ecosystem: Environmental > Aquatic > Freshwater > Ice > Glacier ...
GAAAATCCTGCTCGTCGACGACTCGAAGACCGAGCTGCATCACCTCTCCGAGCTGCTCGGCAAGAGCGGCTTTTCGGTGCGCACCGCCGAGAACGGCGAAGAGGCGATGAAGCGTCTCGGCGAAGACAAGCCCGACCTGATCCTGATGGACGTCGTGATGCCCGGCCAGAACGGCTTCCAGCTGACGCGCGCCATCACCCGCGACCCGCGCTTCTCGACCGTGCCGGTGATCATGTGCACGAGCAAGAACCAGGAGACCGACAAGGTCTGGGGCATGCGCCAGGGCGCCCGCGACTACATCGTCAAGCCGGTCGATCCGACCGAATTGATGGCCAAGATCCACGCCTTCGACTGACTCGCTGCGCTGCAACGGACCCAATTGAATGGCGAACAAGCAGGCGCTGCGCGACCTCCAAAGCCGTCTGGCCGAACGGCTGCAGGCCGCGCGTACCGAGCCGCTCGCCCGCTCGTGGCTGGCGGTCGAGTGCGCGTCGAACGGCTTCCTGTTCCCGCTGCGCGAGGCGGGCGAGATCTTTCCGATGGCTCCGATGGCGCCGGTGCCGCACAGCCACCGCTGGTTCCTCGGCGTGTCGAACCTGCGCGGCCATCTCCACGGTGTCGTCGACCTGGCCGGGTTCCTCGGCCTGAAGAGAGCCGAGTTGCCCCGCGACCAGGGCCGGCTCGTCGGCTTCAACCAGTCGCTCGACATCAACTGCGTGCTCCTGGTCGATCGCCTGTCGGGTCTGCGCAGCGAAGATGAGCTCACCCGCGACACCGACGAGACGGGCGTGCGCCCGAGCTTCGCCGGCGCGCGCTTTCGCGACGCGTCGTCGCGCGTATGGCAGGAACTGCATCTCGCCGAACTGGCGGTAGACGAGACGTTTCTCAGGATCGTGGTCTGACATGACTGGCAGCAATCGGTGGGGGTCGTCCGGCACGCGGCGATGGAACAACGCTAAGAGGTCCATATGAGCTTCGTGAACAAGATCAAGGGATGGGGCCACAAGGGCGCCGAAACCGACAGCGACGTGCTCGAGCACGATCGCCCGCACGACGACGCCTATCCGTCGGGCGGCGCGGCCGCGGTCGGTGCGACCACCGACCTGCCGCTCGTCGACATCGAAGCCGCGTCGGCGTTCGACGCCGCGCCGCTGCAGACCGGCGAGAGCGCGACCCAGTCGGCGTCGATGATCTCCGAGGGCGTTCCGTCCGAGAGCGCGGACTTCACCGAGACGCGGCTGCAGGAAGACACCGGCGCCGCACCGCTCGGCGCCGCGTTGCCGCTGATCGGCAGCCGACCGGCGGCAGAGCAGCAGCGCATCCTGCTCGCCATCCTCGGCATCGGCCTGTTCGGCCTGATCGTCCTCACCGTTCTTTCGTTCGTGTCGTCCGGGCGAGGCTCGGCGCAGGTCGCGGCCAGCGGCCAGGCGCTGATGCAGTCGCAGCGGCTCGCCAAGTCGGTGTCGCAGGCGCTGACCGGCAACCCGACGGCCTTTCCGGAAGTCAAGGAAAGCGCCGAGGTGCTCGCCAGCAACGTGCGCAGCCTGAAGAACGGCGAAGGCAGCGTCGCTGCCGCGCCCTCTGGCGTACAGGACGCGCTCGACTCGGCACTGCCGCTGGTCGAGCGCGCCGAGAAGAACGCCGGCATCGTCGTCGCCCAGCAGAAAGCGCTGACCGAGGTCGGTCAGTCACTGCGCGCGATCAACAAGCAGTCGGTCGCTTTGCTCGAGTCGACCGAGGCGATCCTCTCGCTCAAGCTCCAGCGCGACACCAGCCCGATCGAAGTGTCGGCGCTCGGCCAGCTCGTGATGCTGACGCAGCGCATCGGCAAGTCGGCGAACGAGTTCCTCACTGCCGAAGGCGTGAACCCCGAAGCCGTCGTGCAGCTCAGCAAGGACCTGACTTCGTTCAACGAGATCACCAAGGGTCTGCTCGACGGCAATCCGCAGATGGGCCTGCCGGGCACGCGCGATCCGCAAGTGCGCGAGCGCCTGATCTCGCTCAGCAAGCAATACCAGGAGACGCGCACCCGCGGCGGCGTCATCCTCGACAACCTCGCCGGCCTGAACGCCGCGCGCGAAGCCGAGAACGCCATCATCGGAGACAGCGAGCCGCTGCGAAAGAACCTCGAAGCAGTGCAGGACAAGCTCGGCACCGAGACCGGCTTCAGCGGCCTGTCGCTCGTGCTGCTGCCCCTCTCGGCGGTGCTCGTCGTCCTTGGCGGCGTCGGGTTCCTGCGCCTTTACGTCAGCGAGCAGAGCCAGCGCGCCAGCCTGGCGCAGAGCCGGCGTCTCGAGGCCGAAGGCCAGGAGAAGGAAGCCAAGCGCGTCAACGACGCCAACCAGGCGGCCATTCTGCGATTGATGAACGAGCTGCAAGGCGTCGCCGAAGGCGACCTGACACAGCAGGCGACGGTCACCGAAGACATCACGGGCGCGATCGCCGACTCGGTCAACTACACCGTCGAGGAGCTGCGCACGCTGGTGTCGCAGGTGCAGGGCACGGCGACGCGGGTGACCGCGACGACCGAGCAGGTCGAGGCCAATTCCACCGAGCTGCTCGCGACCTCGTCGGAGCAGCTGCGCGAGATCCGCGACACCGGCGAGTCGGTGCTGCAGATGGCCGGCCGCATCAACCACGTGTCGACCCAGGCGCAGGAAACCGCTGTGGTCGCGCGCCAGTCGCTCGAGGCCGCAGAGTCCGGCCTGAAGGCGGTGCAGAACACGATCGGCGGCATGAACGCGATCCGCGACCAGATCCAGGAAACGTCGAAGCGGATCAAGCGCCTCGGCGAATCGTCGCAGGAGATCGGCGAGATCACCGAGCTGATCTCGGACATCACGGAGCAGACGAACGTGCTCGCGCTGAACGCCGCCATCCAGGCCGCGTCGGCGGGTGAAGCGGGACGAGGCTTCTCGGTCGTCGCGGAAGAAGTGCAGCGGCTGGCCGAGCGCTCGGCCGACGCGACGCGCCAGATCGCGGCGCTCGTCAAGACGATTCAGACCGACACCCAGGATGCCGTCGGCGCCATGGAGCGATCGACGCAGGGCGTGGTCGAGGGAACGCGCCTCTCGGACGCGGCCGGCACGGCCCTCGGCGAGATCGACCGCGTCACGCACCAGCTGACCGACCTCGTCTCGGCGATCTCGCAGCAGTCGCTCTCGGAAGCGCAGTCCGCGAACGTCGTCGCCGCCAACATCCAGCACATCTTCGCCGTCACCGAGCAGACCAGCGAGGGCACGCGCGCGACGGCGACGATGGTGCGCGAGCTGTCGCGCACGGCCGAGGAGCTGAAGCAGTCGGTGTCGCGCTTCAAGATCGCCTGAGCGCGGTTGCCCGCGCGATCCGCATCGACCTTTCCTGACATTCGCCGAGACGCCCGATGGACAGCAACCTCATGGGTCTGGACGAGCTGCCGACTGCCGGTCCGTCCGACGATCTCAGCTCGATCGCCTGGGTCCACGAGGAGCTGCGGCGCTCGCTCGAGGCCGCGCACAAATCGCTGCGCCGCTTCCTGAAGGACGCCGAGGCCGTCACCGGCTCGGACATCGATTCAGTCGATCCCGGCGTGCTGCGTGCGGCGCGGGCGCAGATCCACCAGGGCGTCGGCGCGCTCGAGCTCGTCGGCCTGCCGGCGGCGGCGATCGTGCTGCGCGCCAGCGAGACGGCGGTGCAGCGCGCCGTCGCCAAGCCGCTGACGCTCACGCCCGACCTCGTCTCCGATCTCGAGCACGCTTCGTTCGGCTTGCTCGACTATCTCTCGCGCCTGCTCAACGGCAAGCAGGTCTCGTCGCTCTCGCTGTTCCCGCTCTACCGCGCGGTGCAGGAGAACGTCGAGGCCGAGCGCGTTCATCCGGCCGATCTCTGGCCGGTCGACTGGCGCTGGCGCGACGTCGCGAGCGACCCCGACGTCGTGCCGCGCTCGGCCGACACGACGGTCCGCGGCGAGTTCGAAGGCCACCTGCTGTCCCTGATGCGCGGCACGCAGCAGCTCACGGCTGCGGCCAAGATGAGCGAGATCTGCGCCGGTCTCGGCGCGGGCTCGGCGCATCCGCAGGTGCGCACGTTCTGGAACCTGTCGGCGGCGATGTTCGAGGCTCAGCACCACGGCCTGCTCGGCTTCGACGTCTTCACCAAGCGTGTCGCCTCGCGCCTGCTGGCGCAATTCCGTCTGCTCTCGAGAGGCGACTCCGACGTCTCCGAGCGGCTCGCCCGCGACATCCTCTTCTTCTGCTCGCAGTCCGCGCCCGCGGGTCGCGCCATGCGCGTGCCGCGCCTGACGGCCGTGCGCGAGGCGTACAGCTTCACCGAGCAGGTGCCGACCGACTACGCGCACAGCGTCCTCGGCCGGTTCGATCCGGCCATCGTCGCCCACGCCAAGAAGCGTGTCGTCGCGGCCAAGGAATCGTGGTCGGCGACGGCCGGCGGCGAGATGCACCGGCTGGCCAACCTCTCCGAGCAGTTCGCGCTCGTCGGCGATTCGCTGCGGCGCCTGTTCCCGTTCGGCGAGGCCTTCGCGACCGAGCTGCAGACGGCGGTCGTGCAGACCCAGCAGTCGCAGGCCGCGCCGCCGGCGCCGCTGGCGATGGAAGTCGCGACCAGCCTGCTCTATCTCGAGGCCGCCCTCGAAGACGGCGACTTCGATCAGCCCGAGCATGCCGAGCGCATCAAGCGCCTGGGCGAGCGCCTCTCGCTCGTGCGTCAGAAGGTGCCGCCCGAGCCGCTCGAGCCGTGGATGGAGGAGCTCTACCGGCGTGTCTCCGACCGGCAGACGATGGGCAGCGTTGTCCAGGAACTGCGCGCGTCGCTCTCCGAAGTCGAGAAGGCGATCGACAAGTTCTTCAGGAATCCCGGCGACCACGGCGCGCTCGCCGAGGTGCCGACGCAGCTCGGCTCGATGCGCGGCGTGCTCTCGGTGCTCGGCATGGACGCCGGCGCGCAGGCACTGCTGCGCATGCGCGGCGAGATCGACGGCATGGCCTCGACCGAGATCGATCCCGACAAGGTGAAGTCGGCCGGCGTCTTCGAGCGGCTGGCCGGCAACCTGTCGGCGCTCGGCTTCATGATCGACATGCTGAGCGTGCAGCCGCAGATGGCCAAGTCGCTCTTCGTCTACGACGCGGAGGCCGGCACGCTCGCGCCGGTGATGGGACGCAGTGCGGCGCCGAGTTCGGCCCTCGGCGCAGCGCTGGTCGAACCGCGCCTGATCGAGCAGGCGCAGATGCTTGCGTTCACGTCGGTGCGCGAGGACGTGCCGGTCGAAGAGGTCACGCGCGATCTCGAACGTCTTTCGCACGAGGCGCAGGCCGCCGACCAGCCGGCGCTCGCCGCGGCGGTGCTGAAGGCGCAGGAAGCGATCGGCAGGGCCGAGGACGCCGGGGCCGTGACCACCGCGCGCGGCGAGCTCTCGGAAGCGCTCGTCGATTTCGTCGCGACCTCGACCGGGCCAGCCGGGTTCACGGCGGTGAGCCTGCCGGTGCCGCTCGAGCCGATGGCCTCGATCAGCCTGATCGGCGAGAGCGAGCACGACGAGGAGATGCGCGAGGTCTTCCTCGAGGAGGCGCGCGAGGTCGTCGAGTCGGCGCAGGCCGCCTGCGCAGACCTGCACCACTCCCCCGACGACCTCGGTCTGCTGACGACGCTGCGCCGCTCGTTCCACACGCTCAAGGGCAGCTCGCGCATGGTCGGCCTCAACGCCTTCGGCGAAGCGGCCTGGGCCTGCGAGCAGGTCTTCAACACCCAGCTCGCCGACCAGCGCCCGGCCGAGCCGCCGCTGCTCGACTTCGCGGTCTGGGTGCTCGGCTACCTCGGTCATTGGGTCGAGGACATCGCGGCGCACCGCGACGGTGGTCGCAACGAGAACGAAGTGAAGTCGGCGGCCGAGCGCTTCGGCCGAGGCGCGCCGCTCTCGGCCAGCGCAGCGTCCGACATTTCGCTGCCGATCGGCTTGCCGCCGGGCCTGCCGAGCCGCGCCGACCTCGACCTGAAGTCGACCTCTGTCGTGCAACGCATCGAGGAGCCCGCCGCCGAGGATCTCTCGTTCGAGCTCGACCTGTCTGGCTTCGATCGCCTCACCGAGCCGGGGTCACCCCCGTCCGCGCCGCCGGTCGAGATGCCGGCGATGGCCGATCCGTCGCCGATGTTCGATCCCTTCGAGGACGCACGCGATCGCGGCATGCAGACGACGCTCACCAACGAGCAGTTCGATGCGATGCCGTCGTCGATGGTCGACCTCGATCTCGGCCATCCGGGCGAGCTGCTCACGATCGAAGATCTCGCACCGACACCCGCCGCGTCGGGCCACGACAGCGTCGCGGGCCTCGAGCTCGACCTGTCGATCGACGAAGCGCTGCCCGTCGGCGAAGCGACCGACTCGGATCTGGTTGACCTCGACGTCGGCGCCGACGCGCCGCTCTCGGCCGTGCCGTCGACCGACGAGCACGTCAAGGTGGTCGGGCCGCTGCGCATCGGCATTCCGCTCTTCAACATCTACCTGAACGAGGCCGACGAGCTGTCGCGCCGCCTCGTGACCGAGGTCGCCGAATGGGCGATGGAGCTGCACCGCCCGGTCGGTGAAGTGCCGATCGCGCTCGCGCACTCGCTCGCCGGCAGCTCGGCCACGGTCGGCTTCGCCGACCTTTCGCAGCTCGCCCGCTCGCTCGAGCACGCGCTCGCGCGCACCCAGGTCATCGGCCACGGCACCGACGAAGAGGCGCGCCTCTTCGTCAACGCCGCTGAGGAAATCCGCCGCCTGCTGCACCAGTTCGCCGCCGGCTTCCTGCAACAGCCCGCGCCTGACCTGCTCGTGCGCCTGGCCGAGCACGAGCTCAGCTCGGCGCGCCGGCTCGAGGCGGTGACGGCCGCATCTGAGCTCGCCGAAGGCAAGGACAGCGAGTCGCCGATCGAGCGCTCGATGGCGGTCGAGCCGCTGCTCACGATCGACGACATCCCCGAGGAAGTCAACGACACGACGGCGCAGGCGCTCGCGCTCGACACCGTGCCGACGGCTCCGGCGCCGCTCGTGACGGCCGAGCCGGTCGTCGAGGAGGCGATCGCCGAGACGCCGGCCGCTTCCCCTGAGGCCAAATCGCCGCCGCAAGAGATCGCACCGGAGAGCGCGCACGCGACACTCGTCGACGAGCCGACCCGCATCGACACTGTCGAGCCCGAGCCCGAGCCCGAGCCCGAGCTTGAGCCCGAGCCCGAGCCCGAGCGCGCCGAGTTCGCCGAGCCCACTGCATCGATCTTCGGCGGCCTGGGCGCGATGAATCCGCTCGGCATCTCCGAGCTGAAGCCGCTCGCCGCGGCGCCGCTGGAGACGGCACGCCCGGCGCCGTCGCGCGCCTCGACCTTCGGCGATGTCGACGACGACATCGACGCCATCGACGCCGTCGACCTCGAGCTGTTCCCCATCTTCGAGGAAGAGGCGCTCGAGCTGCTGCCCAGGCTTGATGGTCAATTGCGCGACTGGTTGCGCGAGCCGGCGGCGACGACGCATGCCGCCGCCTGCATGCGCACGCTGCACACGCTCAAGGGCGGCGCGCGCCTGGCTGGCGCGATGCGCCTGGGCGAGATGGCGCACCGCCTCGAGACCCGCATCGAGCGGCTCACCGCTTCCGACGCGCCGACGCCCGCGGGCGCCGACGTCGAGGGGCTGCAGGCCGTCTCCGATGCCATGTCGCACGCCTTCGAGGCGTTGCGCAACCGTGACGCGCAGGCCTATTCCGACGCCGTCGCCGCGGCGGTCGCGCCGCACCAGGCCGCGCCGCGCGCGGTCGAGCCGCCGATGCCGCTGGCGGCAGTCGAGCCGGCGCCGATTTCAGCGCCGACCGTCGAGCCGCCGACGATCGATCTCGCCCTCAGCGTCGTGCCGCCCGCGAGCGTCGATGCCAAGCCTGCCGCTGCGAAACCGGCGCCCGTCGCCGACGCGCCCGAGCAAGGTCGTGGCCGTGGTCGCGGCGCCAAGTCTCTGGCGCGCGCCGGCGCCGCCGCGAACGAGCCCAAGGTCGAGCCGTCGAAGATCGACTGGGGCCGCTTCGAGCGCACTGCCGGCGCGGCACGTCCGGTCGAGCGCACGCTGGCGACGCAGTCGGCCGTGCGCGTGCGCGCGCCGCTGCTCGACCGCCTCGTCAACCAGGCCGGCGAGGTCAGCATCACGCGCTCGCGCATCGAGACCGGCGTCGGCCAGATCAAAGGCTCGCTCGGCGACTTGACCGAAAATCTCGAGCGGCTGCGCGGCCAGCTGCGCGACATCGAACTGCAGGGCGAAGTCCAGATGACGTCGCGGCTTGAGGCCGCGAAGGCCGCGTCGCAGTCGTTCGACCCGCTCGAGTTCGACCGCTTCACGCGCTTCCAGGAGCTGACGCGGATGATGGCCGAGTCGGTCAACGACGTCGCCACCGTGCAGCGCACGCTGCAGCGCTCGCTCGAGGCGACCGAGGATGAATTGGTCGCCCAGGCACGCCTCACGCGCGACCTGCAGGACGACCTGCTGCGCACCCGCATGGTCGAGTTCGAAGGCTTGTCGGATCGTCTCTACCGCGTCGTCCGCCTCGCTGCCAAGGAAACCGGCAAGCAGGTCCGGCTCGACATCGTCGGCGGCTCGATCGAGGTCGACCGCGGCGTCCTCGACCGGATGACGGGCGCGTTCGAGCATCTGCTGCGCAACTGCGTCTCGCACGGCATCGAGGCGCCGGCGACGCGCACCGCCGCCGGCAAGGATCCGGTCGGCACGATCGTCGTCTCGCTTTCGCAGGAAGGCAACGAAGTCGGCGTCGAGTTCCGCGACGACGGCGCCGGCCTCGACCTCGAGCGCATCCGCGCCAAGGGCAAAGCGCTGAACTTGCTCGATCCGGCCGTCGAGCACAGCGACGGAGAGCTCGCCAACCTGATCTTCACGGCAGGCTTCTCGACCGCCGACACCGTCACCGAGCTCGCCGGCCGTGGCGTCGGCATGGACGTCGTGCGCTCCGAGGTGATCGCCATGGGCGGCCGCATCGAGACCGCGACCGCGGCAGGGCAGGGCACGTCGTTCAAGCTCGTCCTTCCGCTCACGACCGCGGTGACGCAGGTCGTGATGCTGCGTTGCGGCGAGAACACCGTCGCCGTGCCGTCGACGCTGGTCGAGATCGTGCGCCGGGCGACACCGCAGGAAGTCGCCACCGCGTATGCGACCGGCGGGTACGAGTTCGGCGACTCGGCGCTGCCGTTCTTCTGGCTCGGCGCGCTGCTTCAGCTCAACGAGCAGCCGGGCGAAGGCCTCGGCCGCACGCGCACCGTCGTCGTCGTGCGCAGCGCGCAGCAGCGGATCGCGATCCACGTCGACGAAGTGCTCGGCAACCAGGAGGTCGTGGTCAAGAACCTCGGCCCGCAGCTGTCGCGCCTGCCCGGCCTCGCGGGCATGACGCTGCTCGCCTCGGGCACGGTCGCGCTGATCTACAACCCGGTCGCGCTCGCCACGCTCTACGGCGACGCCGCGCGCACGGCCATGGGGCCGCAAAGCGCCGGAGCTGTACCCGTGCAGCCGCAAGCCAAGGTCGAGTCGGTGGCGGCGGTGCCGCTCATCCTCGTCGTCGACGATTCGCTCACGGTGCGCCGCGTCACGCAGCGCCTGCTGGTGCGCGAGGGCTACCGCGTCACGCTCGCCAAGGACGGCCTCGACGCGCTCGAGCGGCTCGCCGAGGAGATCCCGAACATCGTGCTCTCGGACATCGAGATGCCGCGCATGGACGGCTTCGACCTCGTGCGCAACATCCGCGCCGACGCGCGCTGGCGCGACCTGCCGGTGATCATGATCACCTCGCGGATCGCCCAGAAGCACCGCGACCATGCGGTCGAGCTCGGCGTCGATCACTACCTCGGCAAGCCCTATTCGGAAGAAGACTTGCTCGCGCTGATCGCCCGCTACACGGCGGCGGCGCGGGCCGAGGCCTGAGCGCCCGGTCGGTCGCGGCGGCGCCTCATGCCGCGGCTCGCACGACGCCATAGCGCTGCAAGGTTTTCTCGCGCGCCTCGGCGTGATCGACGATCGGCCGCGGATAGGTCCGACCGAGCTCGACGCCCGCCGCTTCGAGCTCGATCGGCCCGGATTCCCACGGCGCATGGATCAGGTTGTCGCTCAGGCGTGCCAGTGCCGGCAGGTAGCGCCGAATGAACTTGCCCTCGGGATCGAAGCGTCGGCTCTGCGTCACCGGGTTGAAGATCCGGAACCACGGCTGCGCGTCGGAGCCGGTCGATGCCGCCCACTGCCAGCCGCCGTTGTTGGCCGCCAGGTCGTAGTCGATCAGGTGCTCGGCGAAGTAGGCTTCGCCGCGGCGCCAGTCGATGCCGAGGTCCTTGGTCAGGAAGCTGGCGGTCACCATGCGCAGCCGGTTGTGCATCCATCCGGTGTGGTTGATCTGCGCCATGGCCGCATCGACCAGCGGATAGCCGGTGCGGCCCTCGCACCAGGCGACGAAGAGCTCGTCGGCGTGGCGCCCGTGCTCGAAGCGGACCTTGTCGTACTGCGGCTTGCAGCTCGACGTCACGACGTGCGGCAAGTGGTGCAGCACCTGGTGATAGAAGTCGCGCCAGATCAGCTCGGAGAGCCAGACGTCGGCACCTTGACTGCCGCGCCGGCCCGCCTCTTCGGCGTGTGCTCGTGCCGCTTCGGCGACGCGCCGGATCGAGATCGTGCCGAAGCGCAGGTGCACGCTCAGGTAGCTCGGCCCCTTGACGGCGGGATAGTCGCGCGCGGTCGCGTAGTCGTCGATCCGCTCCAGGAAGTCGGCGAGCAGCGCCTCGGCGGCGGCGCTGCCGCCGTGAACCTTGAGCTCGCCGAGGTTGGTCTTGACGAAGCCGAGCCGGGCCAGCGACGGCAGCGCCGTGGCGACGCCGGCCGGCGCGGCGGCGAGGCTCGCGGCATAGCGCTCGACCGGGTAAGGCTTCAGGTAGAACGGCTCAAGCTTCTTCAGCCACGCGGTCTTGTACGGTGTGTAGACGCTGTACGGCTTGCCGCTGCCGGTGAGGACCTCGCTGCGCTCGAAGACGACGTGGTCCTTCGAGGTGTGCAGGGCGACGCCGAGATCGGCGAGCGCGCCGCGGACGCGGGCATCGCGGGCGACCGCGTACGGGTCGTCGTCGTGGTTGGCGAACACCGCCTGGACGTGAAGCTCGGCTGCGAGGGCGACGATCGCATCGGCGCCCGGACCGTGCCTGACGATCAGCCGCACGCCCGGCGTGCCGTGCGCCTCGCCGAGCCTGGCGAGGTCGGCGGCCAGCGTGTCGACCGACTCGACGATGAACTCGACGCGGCGGTCGGCGCGCGGCAGCGGGTCGAGGATCTCGCGGTCGAACACGAACGCGCACCAGACTTGGCGCGCCGACTTGAGCGCGTGGAAAAGCGCGGCGTGGTCGGCGACGCGCATGTCGCGGCGGAACCAGACCAGGGCGCTGTCGAGCTGCTTTTCCATGCGTCGCGAGTATGCCGAAAGGCCGCATCCGGCACAGGACACGCCGCGATCGCGACGACGCGGAATAAAATGCGGCTGTGACCGCCTCGCCGATCAACCTCACCAACCAGTTTCTGATCGCCATGCCCGGCATGGGCGACGGCACCTTCGCCGGCGCCGTGATCTACCTGTGCGAGCACACCGAGAAAGGCGCGCTCGGCCTGGTCATCAACAAGCCGATCGACATCACCCTGAAGAGCCTGTTCGAGAAGGTCGAGCTCTCGCTCGACCGCGACGACCTGGCCGAGGTGCCGGTGTACTTCGGCGGCCCGGTGCAGACCGAGCGCGGTTTCGTCCTCCACGAGCCGATCTCGGTCGAGGGTCAGGAGAGCCCCTACAACTCGTCGCTGAAGATCGAGGGCGGCCTCGAGATGACGACGAGCAAGGACGTGCTCGAAGCGATCTCGTCGGGCGCCGGGCCGAAGAAGGTGCTGGTCACGCTCGGCTACAGCGGCTGGGCGGCAGGCCAGCTGGAGGACGAGATGAGCAAGAACGGCTGGATCAACGTCCACGCCGAGCCGGGCATCATCTTCGACACGCCGGTCGGCCAGCGCTATGACAAGGCGTTGTCGCTGCTCGGCATCGACATCGGCATGCTCAGCTCCGATGCGGGGCACGCGTGAGCGGCGCCCGCGCGTTGTCCTCGTCTCCTCTCTCGTATCTTGCATTCGACTTCGGCATGCGCCGGGTCGGCGTCGCGTCGGGCAACTCGCTGACTCGCACGGCCACGCCGCTGACGACGCTGGCGCTGGAAGGAGAGGCGCGACTCTCGGCGATCGCCGTCCTGATCCGAGAGTGGCGTCCTGCCGAGCTCGTCGTCGGCGTGCCGTTCCATCCCGATGGCGCGGCCCACGTCAACACCGAGCGAGCGCGCAGGTTCGCGCGCTCGCTGCGGTCGCGCTTCGGCCTGACCGTGCACGAAGTCGACGAGCGCTACACGACGACCGCCGCGAAAGCCGCCGGCAGCGCCGATCTCGATGCCGCGGCTGCGGCGATCATCCTCGAGCAGCATCTGGCCTCGCTCGACGCCGACGGGAGTGCGCGATGAGCCGGGTCGACAGCCTCGACGCCGAGGCGCTCTACATTGAGCTCCTCGCCGGCGTGCGGCGCCTGCTCAAGCCCGATGGCCGCCTCGTCGGCATCTGGTCGGGCGGCGCCTGGCTCGTCGAGCGGCTGCAGAAAGACCTCGGTCTCGACGGCGCCCCAGGCGTGATCTCGAGCGCCCTGCACCGTGACGACTTCTCGCAGCGCGGCCTCTCGGCCGGCGCCGACCACACCAAGCTGCCGTTCGAGATCGAGGGCCGTCACATCGTGCTCGTCGACGACGTGCTCTACACCGGCCGCACGATCCGCGCTGCCGTCAACGAGCTGTACGATTTCGGCCGTCCGGCGAGCGTCGCGCTCGCCGTGCTCGTCGATCGCGGTGGCCGCGAGCTGCCGGTCGCGGCGCAGTGCGCGCCGGCGACGATCGAGCTGCTCGCGACCCAGCGCCTGTCCCTCGCCCGCGACGACGTCGGCAAGTTCAGCTTCGAAATCCGGTAACGTTCCGAATGGCCTGCCCCCACGCTCACTTCGTTCGCTGCCCCCCGAAGGGGCGTTCAGCGCCTTTCGGGCCGCCGGGCGGGCGCTGACCATGTTCGTCCGTCGCAATCCCCAGCTCAACAAGAACGACGAACTCATCCATCTGCTCTCGATCGAAGGCCTGCCGCAGTCGATCCTGACGCACATCCTCGACACCGCCGGGACGTTCCTGAGCGTCAATGAGCGCGACGTGAAGAAGGTGCCGCTGCTGCGCGGCAAGAGCGTCTTCAACCTCTTCTTCGAGAACTCGACGCGCACGCGCACGACCTTCGAGATCGCCGCCAAGCGGCTCTCGGCCGACGTCATCAACCTCGACATCGCGCGCTCGTCGACGGCCAAGGGCGAGAGCCTGCTCGACACCATCGCCAATCTCTCGGCGATGCACGCGGACATGTTCGTCGTGCGCCACGGCGAGAGCGGCGCGCCATACCTGATCGCGCAGCACTGCGCGCCGCACGTGCACGTGGTCAACGCCGGCGACGGGAGGCATTCGCACCCGACGCAGGGGCTGCTCGACATGTACACGATCCGCCACTACAAGAAGGACTTCACCAAGCTCACGGTGGCGATCGTCGGCGACATCGTCCACTCGCGCGTGGCCCGCTCCGACATCCACGCGCTGACGACGCTCGGCGCGCCCGAGATCCGCGCCGTCGGACCGAAGACGCTGGTGTCGGGCGATCTCAAGGAGATGGGCGTGCGCGTCTGCCACGACATGGCCGAGGGCGTGAAGGGCGCCGACGTGATCATCATGCTGCGCCTGCAGAACGAGCGCATGGGCGGCGCGATGCTGCCGAGCGCGGGCGAGTACTTCAAGACCTTCGGGCTCGACGCCGAGAAGCTCGCGCTCGCCGCGCCCGATGCGATCGTGATGCATCCCGGTCCGATCAACCGCGGCGTCGAGATCGACTCGTCGGTCGTCGACGGCACGCAAAGCGTGATCCTGCCGCAGGTGACCTTCGGCATCGCCGTGCGCATGGCGGTGATGTCGATCATCGCGGGGAACAGCGCATGAGCCAGCGCATGAGGGCGGCACGGCGATGAGCGGCAGGATCCTGATCAGCAACGCGCGCGTCGTCGATCCGGCGGGCGGCCGCGACGGCGCCGGCGCGATCGCCATCGACGCCGGCCGGATCGCCTTCGTCGCGAGCGGCGACAAGGCCGATCCGCGGTTGCGCGACTTCACGGCGGAACGCACGCTCGACGCGCAGGGCGCGGTCGTGATCCCGGGCTTGGTCGACCTCGTCGCCCGCCTCGGCGAGCCTGGCCACGAGCACGCGGGGCTGCTCGAGTCCGAGCTGGCGGCGGCTGTCGCGGGCGGCGTGACGAGCCTCGTCTGCCCGCCCGACACCGATCCCGTGCTCGACGAGCCCGGCCTGGTCGAGATGCTGAAGTCGCGCGCCCGCGGCCTCAACCTCGCGCGCCTCTATCCGCTCGGCGCGCTGACGAAGGGACTCGCCGGCGAGGCGCTGGCAGAGATGGCCGAGCTCACCGAGGCCGGCTGCATCGGCTTCTCGCAGGCCGACATCGCGGTCAAGGACACGCTCGTGCTCCATCGTGCGATGCAGTACGCGGCGACCTTCGACTACGCCGTGTGGCTGCGGCCGAACGACGCTTGGCTCGGCAACGGCGTCGCGGCGAAGGGCCCGCTCGCGACGCGCATGGGCCTGTCGGGCGTGCCGGTTCTCGCCGAGACGATCGCGCTGGCGACGATCTTCGAGCTGATGCGCGACACCGGTGTGCGCGTCCATCTGACGCGCATGAGCAGCGCCGCTGGCCTCGAGCTCGTGCGCCGCGCCAAGGCCGAGCGCCTGCCGGTGACGTGCGACGTCAGCATCCACCAGCTGCACCTGATCGACGTCGACATCGGCTACTTCGATTCGGCGATGCGCCTGGTGCCGCCGCTGCGCCAGCAGCGCGACCGCGACGCGATCCGCGCCGCGCTCGCCGACGGCACGATCGATGCGCTCGTCAGCGATCACACGCCGGTCGGCGAGGACGCCAAGCATCTGCCGTTCGCCGAGGCGGAGCCCGGCGCGACGGGGCTCGAGCTGTTGCTGAGCGCGGCGTTGAAGTGGGGCGAGTCGTCCGGCCTCGGATTGGCGCGCACGCTCGCTGCGGTCACGAGCGGGCCGGCGTCTGTGCTGCGCGCGTCGTCGCCGTCGCTCGGCGAGGGCGCGAGCGGACTCGTCGACGGAGCGGTCGCCGATCTCTGCATGTTCGCGCCGGATGAGGCGTGGACGGTGTC
>Ga0123338_10003049_pt1 | contig 15312 bp, 15 predicted proteins | sample grotaG_FD_89793 | JGI IMG/M metagenome (GOLD analysis project Ga0123338, IMG submission 89793) | Glacier valley bacterial and archeal communities from Borup Fiord, Nunavut, Canada, to study Microbial Dark Matter (Phase II) -... | ecosystem: Environmental > Aquatic > Freshwater > Ice > Glacier ...
AACCGGCGAGACAGCAGAACGCGTAATACGTGCTGCACTTTCACAGTTTTATGATGATGATGTACGTGTTCATCGCCTTTTTAAGGTCAGCTCTCAGGTGGATGTGCAACAGGCTCTGTCTGTAGCGGTTCTTACCCCTGGGCTTGTTGTCTATACGCTGGTTGACCCGCTTCTGTCAGAGGCTGTTGAGCGTGTAGCAGAGGAGTGCGGGCTTATTACCGTTGATTTACTCAGCCCTCTTATCTACAGCCTGTCTCGCTATCTGGGGGCTCCTTCTCGAGAAAAGCCCGGTTTACTCCATCGTATTGATACAGAGTACTATCGCAGGGTAGAGGCGGTCAATTTTACTGTTAAACATGATGACGGCCAGGAAACGAGGTATTTGCACAAAGCGGATCTGGTTCTTGTTGGAGTATCGCGCTCTTCAAAAACACCTCTTTCCATGTATCTTGCCCATAAGGGATACAAGGTTGCAAATGTGCCGATTGTTTTTGGTATAGCACCGCCTGCGGAGTTGTTTGAAATCGATCAGAGAAAGATTATCGGCCTTTTGATTGATCCAAAGCGGCTTGTTGAAATCCGAACTTCACGGCTGATTAATATGCGACAAAGCCCGCGCGGCAGTTATAATGACTACCAGCAGGTTGAGGAAGAAATATCTGCGTGCCGACAGCTGTACAGAAAACATCCGGAATGGTATATTCTTAATATTACGAATAAGTCAGTTGAGGAAGCAGCATCTGAAATTATGAGACGAATGGAGATGAGTTTCGGAGCCGAATATTAATGTATTTGTTGAATGCCATCTAAAAGGAGATTGATATGAAAATTCTTATTGTAGAAGACGAAAAAAAGGTTGCCAGTTTTATTAAACGTGGACTTGAAGATGACAGTTATCAGGTTACACTCAGTTACGACGGTGTTGATGGGCTCAAACGTGCAAGCAGCGACGATTTCGATCTGATCATTCTTGATTGCATGCTGCCGAAGAAGGATGGTCTGACTGTTTTACATGAGTTGCGTGAAGCGGGGAATCAGATTCCTGTTCTGATGCTGACCGCAAAAGCTGAAACAGAGGATGTTGTTTCCGGTCTCGATGCAGGCGCGGATGATTATCTGCTGAAACCGTTCGCTTTTGCCGAACTGCAGGCCAGGGTGAGGGCTCTCATCAGACGTAGTGAACAGGACCGAGGCGCTGAAATCCGTTTTGCAGACCTGCGGCTTGACCCGGTTAACCATAAGGTCTGGAGAGGCCAGACCGAGATCGTTCTTACGGCAAAGGAATATAATCTCCTAGCGTACATGGTGCGGAATGCCGGAAACGTTCTTACACGCGCAAATATTGCCGACAACTGCTGGGAATACCCGTTCGAAACATTCACAAATATTATTGACGTATACATTAACTACCTCCGGAAGAAGGTTGACGGTAAATTCCCAACTAAACTCATTCATACTGTCCGCGGTCAAGGGTATATCCTGAAAGAGGGGTAGCGGGGGTTGATTTTCCGGTTTGATTGTTTAGTTTACATATAGGAACAGTCAGGGGCGGTGTCGTGACTTATGCGATCCCGCCCTTACCAATTTTGGAGTCATTATGTCAGCCCGTTATATGCAGCCATTGCGAATTCTGGTACAATGCGGCTTTCTCGGATTTATGATATGGCTTGGGCTCCGCTTCTACCATTTTGTTCAGATAGTCAGTGCCGGAGTTACGGCATCAGTACCCGTCCGTCCTGATGGAATTGATGGTTTTCTCCCTATTTCCGGCCTGGTAGGAACCGCCTACTGGGTAAAGGGGGGCGAAATAAATTCAATCCACCCGGCAGCGGTTGTTATCTTTGTGACGACGATTTCACTTTCACTGCTGTTAAGGCGTTCCTTCTGCTCCTGGATATGCCCGGTAGCGGCGATTTCTGAATTTACCTGGAAGGCGGGCTTCCGTCTGTTGCGCCGCAACTTGCGTCTGCCGACATGGATTGATGTCACATTCAGGGGGATGAAATACCTCTTGCTGGCCTTTTTTGTCTATTTTACAGCCATTGCCATGTCGTCTGATGAGCTATTCAGATTTATACAATCAGACTACCACATGATCGCTGACGTACGTCTGATGAACTATTTTCTGCATATATCTCCTTTTGCGTTGGGTGTTAGTTTGGTGCTGGTTGTATTATCGGTTGTTCTGAAAAATCCATTCTGCCGCTATCTCTGCCCATACGGGGCTCTGTTGGGTCTACTCGCTACGCTCTCACCGCTGCGTGTGACCAGAAACACGGAGCGGTGTGTATCCTGCGGGGTTTGCAGCAAGGTCTGCCCGACCTATATAGATGTGATGCACAAAACTACTGTTGCCTCACCTGAATGTATCGCCTGTTGGCGCTGTATCAGTCACTGTCGTTTCAATGAGGCGCTTTCGATGCAGGCGGTCCGGCGCTTCGCTGTACCCGGTTTTATATTTGCTGCCCTGGTGCTGTTGCTGTTTTGGGGTGGAACAATGATCGGTAAGTTAACCGGCCATTGGCACAATTCAATATCTCTGAAAGAATATGTCCGATTGTTGGGCAAGTAACCGAAAGGAAATAATATTATGGGCGTATATGCCAACACAGTAAGTATTACCCAGTTCGCTCTGACTGGTGAACTGCCAGGAACTGATCAATTTGAGTGGTTTTCAAAGAAGCTGTCTGACCGTGGGTTCCAGTCGATCGAAAACTCTACTGAAGAGCTTGCTGAAGGGTGGACGCTGGTAGACAAACCGGATGATGCGTCATTTGATATGCCATCCGAATTTTTGCGTGATAACTTTGTCCTGTTTTCTCTTCGCAGAGATCAGCGCAAAATCCCCGCTGCAGTTCTTAAATCACATACTGCGCGGGAGGAGGGTGCTTTTCTGGCCCAAAATCCTAACTTGAGACGAACTCCCAAGCATAAGCGTGAAGAGATCAAGGAACAAGCCCAACTCCGCCTTATGACCAGGTGTCTTCCCGTCCCTTCAACTGTTGATGTTGTCTGGGATCAGAAGAGTGGGGTACTTACACTCTACACTCTCGGAACCAAAGTTATAGAGCGCTTTGAAGACATCTTCCGTAAAACCTTCGAAGGATTTTCCCCTGTAATTATTCATCCGTTTGCACGGGCGCGAAAATTACTTGAGGGGGCACTGCTTGACTCTTTGGAATCAGCTAATCAGGCAGGTTCCGATGCAGTCGTTGCTTTGATTCGAGATAACCAGTGGCTCGGGTGGGAATTTATGTTGTGGCTGCTGCAGCGAGGGGTAAACGGAGAGGGTGAATTCTCGGTCTGTTGCCCAGGTCACATTACTAATGGCGAGAAGTTTTCCGCCTGGATTGATGATCGCATCCAGTTTCAAGGTGGGGGCGAAGAGGGGGGGATTCAGAAAGTTACGGTTTCGGGTTCCCAGGATAGTTATCTGGAGGCGATATCCGCTCTCAAGGGGGAGAAACGCATAACCAGCGCAACAATCTGCATGGAAAAGGACGAGAACGTATGGAAGTTGACCCTTAAAGGTGATACTTTCGGCTTTGGCTCTTTCAAATGTCCTCAGGTACGTGTTGAAAAAGATTCTACCGTTGATCAAATGAGTGAGCGTGAAGCGGTTTTTTATGAGCGGATGTTTCTGATGGACCAGGGGTTACAGTTGTTTGACAGTTTATTTACGGCGTTTCTTAATGAGCGACTGGCTGAAGCATGGAACGGGCGCTTACAAACGATTCAAGCTTGGCTGAATGGGGAGTAGTTAGATGAAATTTATCGATGAAGTAACGTTGTTTACAGCTTCCGGGCACGGTGGTGCCGGTTGTGTCGCCTTTCGGCACGAGAAGTTTATTGAATTCGGCGGGCCAAGCGGCGGTGACGGCGGTAAGGGTGGCGATGTCATCTTTGAAGCAGTATCAGGACTTTCTACATTATTGGAGTTGCGCCACAGGCCTCATCAAAAAGCTGAAAATGGCCATAACGGCATGGGCAAAAACCGGCATGGTGCCGGGGGCAACGATCTGCTGCTCAAGGTGCCGGTCGGAACCGTCGTCAAGGATGCTGAAACCGATGATATTCTGGCTGACCTGACTGAGAACGGCCAGCGAGTGATACTTCTCCGCGGAGGCAGAGGAGGGCAGGGAAATGCCCGGTTTGCATCGGCAACCAACAAGGCACCTAAATTTGCCCAACCGGGTGGGGAGCATGAAGAGCGCAAACTTCGGCTGGAGTTGAAGTTAATGGCCGATGTCGGTCTTCTTGGCTTACCGAATGCGGGCAAATCATCGCTTATCAGCAAGATATCAGCTGCCCGCCCCAAGATTGCCGATTACCCCTTTACCACCATGGTCCCTTCTCTGGGTGTTGTGCCGTATAAAGGTTACAAATCCTTTGTAATGGCGGATATCCCGGGTATTATTGAGGGTGCCCATGATGGTGCCGGACTGGGGCATCGTTTTCTCAAACATCTGGAACGTTCCGGAATACTGCTGCACCTGGTCGATATTTCCTGGATGCCGGAGCGCGATCCGCGGGCTGAATATGAATCTATTAATCACGAGTTAGCTCTTTTTAGCCCCGAATTAGCCGCCAAGAAACAGATCGTGGTAATTACCAAGATCGATCTGCCGCAGAGTAGGGCGGAACTCCCCGCAATTAAGGCATGGTTTGAAGGGGAGGGTGTTCCTGTGTTTCCTATTTCCTCTGCAACAGGTGAAGGGGTTGATCTGCTGCTGGACGAGATTGCGCGGCGTTTGTGGGGTCCGCCAGAAGAGGTGTGGTGATGCGGAAGGAACTACTCAAAACAGTTAAGCGCGTTGTAATAAAAATAGGGAGCAGAGTGCTGACCGATCCTTGTGGCGCACTGGATATGGCTGTCATCGGCAGAATATGTGACGAAATTTCTTTACTGCACCAGCAAGGTCTGCAAGTCCTCGTCGTTTCCTCCGGCGCCATTGCTGCCGGGAGAAGCGAGCTGGGGTTAACGGACAAGCCGCGGACCATTCCTCATAAACAGGCGGCTGCAGCGGTTGGTCAGACCCGTCTGATGCAGGCATATGAATGCTCTTTGGCTCCCCATAATCTCAAAGTTGCCCAGGTGCTTTTAACAAGTGAAGACCTTGGAAGTCGTCAACGTTTTCTTAATGCCAGGGCGACTCTGGATGCTCTACTGGGGTTTGGCATAATCCCGATAATCAACGAAAACGACACGGTTGTTGTAGAAGAAATTAAATTTGGTGACAACGACAACCTCTCCGCTCTGGTCACTAACGTAGCAGAGGCGCATCTACTGCTGATCCTGACCGACATTGAGGGGTTCTACAGTGCGGATCCCAATATTCATCCGGACGCAACATTGATTCCACTGATTAAGGGGATCACTCGCGAAGTTGAACGTGCTGCCGGCGGTTCCGGTTCAGCTGTTGGCACCGGAGGGATGGCAACCAAGGTAGCCGCCGCCAAGAAAGCTGGCAAAAATGGTGTTGCGACCATTATGGTGTCAGGAAAGCGGAGTGGAATTATTGTTGCCGCAATGCAGGGTCAGGAGGTCGGGACTCTGTTTCTTCCTACAGAAATTGGTATTAATCGCCGCAAGCATTGGATCGCCTATACTCTTAAACCGTCCGGCAGAATAATCGTGGATGATGGTGCACGGAATGCGCTGCTAAAAAAAGGTAAGAGTCTGCTTCCCTCCGGCGTTGTTCGAGTGGAGGGAAAGTTTGAACGGGGAGCGTGCGTCAGGCTGTGTGGCTTGGATGGTGTAGAATTTGCGCGGGGACTCTCCGACTATTCCAGTGGTGAGTCAACCCGACTGGTTGGCTGCAAGAGTTTGGAGATCGAGGGGATTCTTGGTTATTATTACGGCGATGTGATTGTTCATCGTGACAACCTGGTTCTGCTCTAGAAACGCCAAGGCCTCAGAGGCAATGGTCTCTGAGGCCTCCTGTTAACAAAATATTGTTACTTCGCCTGCACGACGGAGGCAGTTGCAGTAAATATCTCTTTACTTTGCAAACTGCCGTTGACTACCTCTAAATGCCCCCGTAATTCCTGACCAACGGCACAGTCCTCGCGTACCTTCACATCCACATTGATTTCTGCCAGTTTGCCAATCTCGATTCGATCAATCTTGAAGAGCAGCGTGCCGTTTGGTTCCTGCTTGAATGAAGCATCCGCTGCCCCCTGAAAATCAATCCGGGGAGGGAGCTGGAGCCGAATGGTCAAATCATGAGCAGGCAATGATCCTGCATTAAGAACTGTAACGCGGTAGCGAAGTTTTTCGCCAGGAGTGACTTTCTGTTTTACAAGTTTACCAACAGCACGCACGAGTGGTGCGGAGCTTATAATAATAGTTTCGTTTTGGAAGCTGACATCACTGAACTTAGCCGATACGGCTTTAACCGTTACGACGGAACGATGGCCATCAACCATTTCGGCCGGCATTCTAAATACTATGGCCCCCTTGAAAGTTTCGCCTGCAGCTAGTTGAAGTCGAGTTATTTTACTGTCAGGTTTGTTGGCTCTGACCAGGATGGCAGCGTATTCTTTGGCCGCTGTTATTGTCAGTAAAAACTCTTCACTGTTTTTCCCTTTGTTGGAAATCTCAACCAGAAGGCTGCCATTAGCCCCGACTGGGACCGTCCCAGCGCCTTCATGCAGCGTGATAGAAGCTTTTATCCTTGTCTTGGCTAAGGTTTCAGCCAGCAAGCGCTCCTTCTCACGACGTTCTGCTTCGAGTTTGACACGGGCCAAACGTTCTTGCTCGGCCTTCGCATTAGCCGCCCGCTCCATCTCCATCTTCAATTCTGCAGCACGCTCTTGAGCCACTCTGTCAGAGCGGACCTTACGTGCTGCGCTCTGCAGCATTTTGTTAACCGTAAGAACGTCCCCTTTTTGATGGCGATTTGCCAGCACCTTTAACTCTTCTTCAACAGAACTCTTCAGGCTGTTTTCAGGAAACTCAGTTAAAAACATGGAAGCTGATTTAGCCGCACGTTCCTCATCCCCTGATTTGAGGCTGGCACGAGCTACAAGAAGCAGGGTTACATCCCTGAGGGGAGAATCCGGAAAAATCTGGTTCAATTGATCACATTTTTCTATCGTCAACAGGTAATCTTTTTGCTGATAGGCATTAAAAGCGTCTATAAAAACGGTTGAGTCATCGATCTCAGCGGAGTTCCCAGGCGCGAAGGAAATAAAAACGATGAGCAGAGTAAGAATAATATGAGTCAGCGTGTAGGGAACGTATTTCATTAGTTTAATCCACAAAACTCTTCAGTTTTTTACTACGGCTGGGGTGCCGCAATTTGCGTAAGGCTTTTGCCTCAATCTGACGGATACGCTCACGTGTAACCTCAAAATCTTGACCGACCTCTTCAAGGGTGTGGTCGCTTTTTTCACCGATGCCAAACCTCATTCTGAGAACTTTTTCTTCACGCGGCGTAAGCGTTGCAAGTACTTTGGCTGTGCTTTCCGAGAGATTGTTTTTAATGACCGCTTCAATCGGTGAGATAACTCCTTTGTCCTCGATGAAATCTCCCAGGTGAGAATCCTCTTCTTCTCCGATTGGCGTTTCGAGTGAGATCGGCTCCTTGGCGATCTTCAGAACCTTTCGCACCTTGTCGAGGGGCAGCTGCATACGTTCGGCAATTTCTTCCGGGGATGGTTCGCGTCCATTCTCCTGTACCAATTGGCGGCTGGTGCGTATCAATTTGTTGATGGTCTCGATCATATGGACCGGAATACGGATTGTGCGGGCCTGATCGGCAATGGCACGGGTAATGGCCTGACGGATCCACCAGGTGGCATAGGTTGAAAACTTGTAGCCGCGCTGATACTCAAACTTATCGACCGCCTTCATCAGGCCGATGTTTCCTTCCTGGATGAGATCAAGAAACTGTAATCCACGATTGGTATATTTTTTGGCTATCGACACCACGAGTCGTAAATTCGCCTCAATAAGTTCACTTTTTGCGATGCGGGCCTTGCACTCACCCTCTTCTATCGCCTTGAGCGCTGCAGCAAGATCGCGTGCTTTAAAACCTGATTCCTGTTCAATCTTCTCAATCTTGCGAGCAGCGCTGCGAAGACGCTTCTCTACTTTCGCAGTTTCTTCTTCGTCCATTTTGAGCTTATTAAGTTCTGCCGTACATTTCTCATCTTCATTTTGCAGTTTATCCAGCAGCAGCTTCAGCTTTTCCAAAGGGAAAATCTTTTCAAGATCAGATAATTCGCCCTGTAGCTTATCTACCCTGCCGGAAAGCTCCTTAAGTCGCTCGGCAACCTTGTTGGTGTGACGATCTTTCAGCCTCAAAGATTTCAGAAGGTCGGCCTGATGGTCTTTCCCTTCACGCAACTTTTTATCGAGCTCTTTTTTCTTTGCGGGAGTTTTAGCTGCCGCTACTGCTTCAGAAATCTCAATCAACAACTGATCCTGTGCAGCAATTGCGTCTATAGCCTCAAGAATTCTGGTTTTCTGAACATCTTCTTCACCTTCCTCAAGCTCCTCTTCTTCAATTTCTTTGCTGACTTCCGAAGGGTTGATCTGGAATTTACGAAGCCGTTCACCAAGGGAGAGAACCTCCTTGACGGTGATTGGAGTATTGAGTATGACGCCGCCAACGTCACGTTCGCCATCTTCAATCCTTTTAGCAATCTCAACTTCACCCTCCCGGGTAAGAAGAGAAACAGACCCCATTTCGCGCAGATACATGCGGACAGGATCACTGGTGCGTCCAATGGAACCTGGTTCAAATTCCACCTCTTCCGATTCACCTTCAGCCTCTTCATCTTCGTCAAGATCGCTTTTCATTTTAGGAATCTTAATCTTCTGGGCAGAATCGACTATTTCTATGTCCATGTCTCCAAACATGCCCATAACGTCTTCAATCTGATCTGTGGCGATGTCGGGAGGGAGTATGTCATTGACCTCATCAAAAGTTAAAAAACCCTTTTCTTTGCCGATATCAATCAGCTGTTTAACGTCATCCATGTTTTTCTTTGCCATGTGTATTCACCTCAAGGAAGCAGCAGTTATGGTTAAAGCTTTGATTTTCGTGTGCGTAGTGTGTCAGCTAGTTTTAGAAGAAGAGCGTATTCATCACTGCTTGGTTCAAGTACCGCCAGACGGGCGGCAATATCCTTGATCGAAGCAAGCTGTTTCTTTTCATGACTTCGTGTACACTGAGCGAGGACGTCGCGCCACTCGATGTCGGCCAGATAACCCTCTGAAACCATTATCCGGGAAAAGAGAGATTTCTGTTCCGGATTTTCGATGGTCTCAGCAAGTTGGCTTAATATCTGGCTATCGTCTGAAACGGTCAGACTGTCGATCAGCAGCCGGGCAAGTTCAAGATAATCATCAGTAAAGATGGTTTCAAGGCCGACTCGTACAATTTCTGCTCGTGCATCAGGGTAATTCAGTAATAACGCCAGCAGGGTATCCTGCACATTATCTACCGGCTGTATGGTATTGCCTTGGTTTAGCGGGGCTTCCTGTTGCGAGAGTTTCCCTCCACCAATTCGCTTGCGAAATGAGTGAACCGTTATCCCCAGCAGTCTGCAGATTTCCTTCTCATATAGGTCGCGTTCGACCGAGTCCGCTATCTTGCGGAAACGGGGGACAATGTCATCTATTATCCGAACTTTGCTGTCAACACTATCGGGTGGTGTTTCCGCTATAAGAGAGCGTACAAAATATTCAAAAGCCGGGCGCGCCTTGTCACGTTGGGCCGCAAACTCTTCAGATGAATGTACTGCCAGAAAACTGTCCGGGTCATCACCGGCTGGTAGTGAAATTACATACGCAGGAATACGTTGCTCAAGAAAAAGCTCCATCGAACGAATGGTTGCTTTTTTACCGGCGTTATCGCTGTCGAACAGAGTGTAGACCCGTTCAGCATGGCGCTTGATCAGTCCGGTGTGGGTTCCGGTCAGAGCTGTTCCGCAGGTAGCAACAACATTCTGGACTCCAGCCCGATACAGTGCCAGATGATCGAAATAACCCTCGACAATAATGACTGAATTTCCGGTTCTAATGGTTGGTAATGCCATATCCAGCCCGAAAAGTACCGAGCTCTTGTGATAGAGCGGTGATTCGGGTGAGTTGATATACTTTGGCAGTGCCGTATCCAGTACCCGCCCGGCAAAAGCGATTACCTGACCACGTGCATCCCGAATCGGGAAGATCAGGCGGTTGCGGAAAAGATCGTACCAACCGGAATCGGACTTTCGAATTATACCGAGTTTAAGGGCGGTATCGAGTTCGACACCGTTGCTTTTCAAATGTTTTGCGAGCCCATCACGCCTGTCTGGTGCAAAACCGAGCCGGTATGCCTCCGAAATGTCTGACCCGACCGAGCGTTTGGTAAGGTACTGCCGGGCTGGCTCCCCTCCCTGCTCGTTCAGAAGAACAGAGCGGTAGTAGGATGTAGTCAGATCGTTGATCCGATGGAACTGAGCATATTCATCCTGAGACTTTCTTTCCGAGGGGGTAAGTTGCCGCTCCTCGATTTCGATTCCGGCTTTTCTGGCGAGCAGTTTAACCGCTTCGGGAAAGTTGAGCCCCTCGATTTTCATTACGAAAGAGAACGCATTGCCACCCGCCCCGCAACCGAAACAGTGAAAAATCTCGCGTGCCGGATTTACATTAAATGACGGGGTCTTCTCGGCATGAAACGGGCAAAGTCCAAGGAAGTTGCCGCCAGCGCGTCGTAACTGGACGTAGTCCGAAACAACCTCAACAATCGAAAGCCGCTCGGCAACCTCGCGTACCTTCTCATCTGGTATCATTTCTTCTGACCATTGGCAGTACGCCATTCAGAGAGAAAGCGATCACCGGTCTGAGCAAGCATGTTGGCGGACTCTGTCGTACGAATCTTACTCCGGATCTGCTCCGGCATGAACTTGGATGCGGCAATACTAAAAACCATGCAGAGCAACAACGCTCCCTCGGCAACACCGATAAGTAATCCGCCGAGCCGATTCAGGCTGCCCAGCATGACAAGCCGCAGGGCAGCGGTTATGATATTGCCGATAATATGGGCACAGATTCCGGTGAGCAGCAGTATGATGATAAATGCAAGGAACGAAGCCAGATGTGCAGGCAGGTGAAGCGCACTTTTTATCGGCACTGCGAGTAACGGATGAAATCGGTACGCCAGCCATCCGCCCGCCAGGAGACCTGCCAGTGAAGATGCCTCGTTGACAAGCCCACGGACCAGTCCCTTGATCGCAAAGAAGCAGAGTGTCAATAAAATGATGATATCAATAAGGTTCATTGTAGCGACATGACCGATTTACAAAGAAGGGGCCATCTCAATGAAAGCCCCTTGACGGTGTAATTCTAAATTCTCGTTATATCCCTGATTTAAAATCGGAATAAGAAAAAACTACTGAACATACTTATAGCGGAGGCAGCAGATCAAGCAAGCAACCTCCGAACAGCATCGCTTACATCTTTGCCGTCGGCTTTGCCTGCGGTAAGAGGTGTAACCGCTTTCATTACGCGTCCCATATCCTTGGCGCTATGCGCTTCAAGATCCAGAATGACCTGTCTGACAAGCGCGTCGATTTCATCGGGGCTCAGCTGGATCGGCAGGAATTCAAGCAGGACGGCCAGCTCTAATTCCTCTTTTTCAGCCAGTTCAAGCCGGTTCCCTTCCCGATACATCCGGATGGATTCACGGCGTTGTTTCGCCAAGGTTGATATGACGTCAACCACCGCCTGGTCGTCAAGTTCCGTACGGGTATCAATCTCACGATTCGTTATTGCCGCACGCACCATGCGAACAGCCGAAAGGCGCAGGGTGTCCCGCGCCTTCATGGCTGCCTTCATTGCATCATTTAACTGCTCTTTCAGTGTCATTCAAGCTGTTCCTGACCCCGACAAACGGGATACTAATCGATCATTTTACGCTGTTTTTTCAGGGCGCGCTTGCGTGCAGCAATTGCCTTCTTCTTGCGCTTGATGCTTGGTTTTTCGAAATGCTCACGTTTACGGACTTCGGAAAGGATCCCCGCCTTCTCACACTGTTTTTTAAACTTTTTCAGTGCCATTTCAAACGGTTCGCTGTCCTTTATTTTTACTCCCGGCATGTAAAATCACCTCCCCGTATTTTGTTAGTATAAAATTAATATGTTGTCATCGATAGAAAAATTGAGAGTTTTGTACAATAGCATACCGTGTAATTATGTCAATAAACAAATGCCGGGGCAGGTCAAGTACCAGGTGGCATGTGACGGGCCGCCTTTTCTGCAATGCCTGAAGTGCCAAATCTCCGCCGCAGCTCATTGTAAACCGCTTCGGGGGGGATGTTCTGATGTCCGAGCAGAACGAGCAGATGAAAGAGCAGATCGGCCGTTTCATAAATAATTTCGTCATCTGCGCCCCCTTTGGCCGCAATGATTACTTCCGTTGCCTCCTCACCGACTTTTTTGAGAATCTTGTCGATTCCCCCCTGCATCAGGGAGGAGGTATAGGAACTGTCGGTTGGATTGATCTTGCGATCGAGAATGACCTGATATACGGCCTGGAGGATATCATCATTTTTAGTCATAACCGCACCTCTACCCCTTTGTTGCGGAGATATTCCTTTGCCTGTCCGATGGTGTATTCCCGATAGTGGAAGATCGAAGCGGCCAGACAGGCGCTGGCCCCGGCGGTTGTGAAGCCATCGTAGAGATGCTCCAAGTTGCCGACGCCACCTGAAGCGATGACCGGAATTGAAACCGCATCAACCACAGCTCGGGTAAGCTCCAGATCATATCCGTCTTTGGTGCCGTCACAATCCATACTGGTCAGCAGAATTTCGCCGGAACCATACGCTTCCATCCTGACAGCCCACTCAACAACATCAAGTCCGGTCGGTCTGCGGCCACCGTGGGTATACACCTCCCATCGTTTTTCTCCCGGCACCCGGCGAGCATCGATGGCCACAACCGTGCATTGCGATCCGAAGCGTTCAGCGGCTTCGCGTACGAAGTCGGGGCTATCAACCGCAGCGGTGTTTATGGAGGTTTTGTCAGCGCCGGCGTTTAGCAGGCGTCGAATGTCTTCAACACAGCGGATGCCGCCCCCCACTGTCAGCGGCATAAATACCCGCTCGGCAGTTCGCTGGACTACATCAATAATGATATTCCGATCATCGCTGGAAGCGGTGATATCCAAGAAGGTAAGCTCATCGGCGCCCTGTTGATCGTACATCTCGGCGATCTCGACCGGATCGCCGGCGTCGCGCAGCTCCAGAAACTGGACACCCTTGACGACACGGCCCCCTTTTACATCCAGGCAGGGAATTATACGTTTGGTCAACATGTCTAGATTTGTCCCTTTGTGAGCGCGATCGCCTCATTCAGCCTGATCGCCCCGGTATAAACCGCCTTGCCGGTGATGACTCCGGATACTCCGTAGGATTCGATGGCCATCAGATTTTCAATATCCTTCAGCGTTGAAACACCACCGGAGGCAATAACAGGGATTGAAACGGCCTCGGCCAGTGCTCTGGTCGCCTCCAGATTTGGTCCCTGCAGCATCCCATCCCGGGCAATGTCGGTGTAGATTATGGCTGAGACACCGAAACCCTCAAACTTTTTGGCAAGATCGACAGCTGTTACGTCGGTCAACTCGGCCCACCCCTGGACGGCAACCATACCATTTCTTGCGTCAATACCGACCACGATTTGCCCCGGAAATTTTGCACACGCTTCACGGACCAGTTCAGGGTTGCGCTGGGCAGCGGTGCCGATTATAACCCGGGAAAGACCGAGCGACAGATATGCCTCGATGGTGGCGATGTCGCGGATACCGCCTCCAAGCTGGGCCGGGATAGAGATCGCCTTAAGGATAGCCTCGATGGCTTCCCTGTTCTTCGGTTGGCCGGCAAAGGCGCCATCTAGGTCCACGATATGCAGCAACTCGGCGCCCTGCTCTTCCCATTTGAGAGCCTGTGCGCCGGGGTTGTCACTGAATACGGTGTCTTTATCCATCAGCCCCTGTTCCAGGCGGACGCACTTTCCTTCTTTCAAGTCTATGGCGGGGATTACGATCATTTTAGCTCCGCAAAATTTTTCAGGATCTGCAGGCCGATCGCCTGCGATTTTTCCGGGTGAAACTGGGTGGCGACGACATTGTCCATCCAGACAGATGAACAGAACTCGATGCCGTAGTTGGTCGTTGTCGCGATTACGCCGCTGTCATCAGGTTTGACGTAATACGAGTGGACGAAGTAGACGTTGCTGCCGTTATCGACCCCATCAAAAACTGGCGGACGACGTTTGAAGCAGAGTTGGTTCCACCCCATCTGCGGCACTTTCAGCTTCTCGCCCGCTACCATCATCTGGTCTGGAAAACGGAGAACATGGCCGGGGATAACATTCAACCCGCTGTACAGCCCAAACTCCACGCTATCGGTGAACAGCAGCTGCATTCCGACGCAGATCCCCAAGAATGGCCTCCCCTCGGCGATAACCTTCAGGATTGGCTCGACAAAGCCTCCCTGTTCAAGGTTGTGCATGCAGTCGCGAAAAGCGCCGACACCGGGTAACACGACCCTTTCGGCCCGAAGTACAACCTGCGGATCGTCGGTAATAATCGCCTCACTACCGATTTTTTCAAATCCTTTTTGTACCGAACGGAGGTTTCCCATCCCGTAGTCAATAATTGCAATCATTTGATACCGCTCTTGTTAAGGTGCGGGCCGTATTTTTTATCAACACCCTTGATATGATTAACCAGCCAATCCTGAAGAAAGGTTATGACCTCTTGCGTCATCAGCGGTTCCCCAGCATTGAATTTGAAAATAAGCTCGGAAACCTGGTCAAGAAGCTTCTTGTGTAGCGCCTTGTGCTGGGTTTCCTCAGGGTAGTGCGTCTGGGCGAAAGTGCGTTCCTCATCGGCAAAGTGATTTGTGGTGTAGTCAGCCAAACCGGTAAGTACTTGACCAACAGCCTCTTTACTCTTTTTTTGCTGCATCGCATCGGACAGATCGTTGATCATTTTGAACAGAACTTTGTGGGCGTTGTCATATTTATCAACGCCGACAGCATAGGAAGCATCCCAGTCCACCGCCTTGGCAAGGCGGAAGTGACCGACTAATTCATGCAGGTTATCAACCTCCCTGGCAAGCGTCGTGGTTGCCAGGGTTGTGCTGCGTGCGTTTTCTACATTCCGGTTAACAACGTCGGTGATCATCTGGATGTTGTTGGTGATCTCCTGTGTCGTGGCGGTCTGCTCTTCTGCTGCGGTAGCAACCTGGCTGATCTGCATCGTTAATTCGTTTATCTTGTTCAGTATGTCTTCCAACGCTTCGCCGGAAC
>Ga0123338_10003051_pt1 | contig 15311 bp, 13 predicted proteins | sample grotaG_FD_89793 | JGI IMG/M metagenome (GOLD analysis project Ga0123338, IMG submission 89793) | Glacier valley bacterial and archeal communities from Borup Fiord, Nunavut, Canada, to study Microbial Dark Matter (Phase II) -... | ecosystem: Environmental > Aquatic > Freshwater > Ice > Glacier ...
CAACAAGACCGGCTCGTTCCAGTTCCGCGCCACCCGCGTGGGGCGCGATACCGCCCTGGCCCAGATCGTGCGCTTGGTCGAGGAAGCGCAAGGCTCCAAAGCGCCCATTCAGCGCTTGGCCGACGAGATCTCATCCTATTTTGTGCCGGCGGTGTTGGTGCTGGCCGCGCTGACGTTCGCGGTCTGGTTTCTGATCGGCCCGACCCCGCAGTTCACCCACGCCCTGGTGGCGACCATCGCGGTGTTGATCATCGCCTGCCCCTGCGCGCTCGGTCTCGCCACGCCCACGGCGATCATGGTCGGCACCGGCAAAGGCGCGGAGTACGGTGTGCTGATCCGCGGCGGCGAGGCGCTGGAAAGCGCGCATAAGATCACCACCATCGTGCTGGACAAAACCGGCACCCTCACGCGCGGCACGCCCACCGTCACCGACATCATCCCTGCGCCGGGGATAACCGAGCCGCAACTGTTGCGCCTCGCGGCCAGCGCGGAGCGGGGATCGGAACACCCGTTGGGCGAGGCCATCGTGACGCGCGCCACGGAGCTAGGACTATCCCTGGTCGCCACCAGCAGCTTCCAGGCATTGACCGGCCAGGGCATCGCGGCCACGGTGGACGGGCGCGAACTGCTGCTGGGCAACCTCCATTTAATGACGGCGCACAACATCCATCTGAATGGCCTGGGTGACCACGCGGCGGCTCTAGCCGGCCAGGGCAAGACCCCGATGTATGTGGCCGCCGACGGGCAAGCGGCCGGCCTGATCGCTGTGGCGGATACCCTGAAGCCCGAATCGGCTGAGGCGGTGCGCGAACTCCAGGCGTTGGGCTTGGAAGTCTGGATGCTGACCGGCGATAACGCCGCCACCGCCCAGACGATTGCCCAGGCGGTCGGCATCCGCAATGTGCTGGCCGATGTGCTGCCCGCGCAAAAGGCCGACAAGATCAAGGCGTTGCAGGCGCAGGGCAAAATCGTGGCGATGGTCGGCGACGGCATCAACGATGCGCCCGCCCTGGTCCAGGCCGACCTGGGCGTGGCTATCGGCACCGGAGCCGATGTGGCTATGGAAGCCTCCGACATTACCCTGGTCGGCGGCGACGTGCGCGGCGTGGTGACGGCTATCGCCCTCTCCCGGCGTACCATCGGCACCATCCGCCAGAACCTGTTCTGGGCCTTTTTCTACAACGTGGTGCTGATCCCCGTGGCCGCCGGGGTGCTGTTCCCGCTGTTTGGCCTACTGCTCAACCCGATCATGGCCGGCGCGGCGATGGCAATGTCGAGCGTCAGCGTGGTCACCAACTCGTTGCGGCTGCGTAGCTTCCAACCACCCAAAGATGCCGCAGAAATCCTGCATCCGAGCCTGCGGAGCCGGGTCGCGGATGTCAGTTATCTGCTGGTTATCGGGCTGCTGGCGTTGGCGGTCGGTGCCGGGTCGCTCTTCCTCTTCCGCCCGATGGGCGCGATGGGCGGCATGAACACCCCGGCCGGCCAGATTGCCCCGACTCCGGCCATGCAGATGGGCGGCTCCCCGGCCGGCGCGCCGGCGGCTGCGGAGAATGCCGGCCCTGCGATGGGCGGCATGGCGATGGGCGGCGGCGGGGTGCCGCCGGGCATCATTGACGGTTTGCTCGTCTTCTGGTTCATTCTCACCGCCTTGTCGGTGCTGTATGTCGCCTGGGACGCTTTCACTAGCAACCCCGAACTCAAGATCATGAAGTGGGGCTGGATCCTGGTCACGCTCTACACCGGGCCGGTGGGGCTGGCGCTCTATATTCTTTCCTGCACGGAACCGCGGCCCGGCAGCCACGAGAAGTTTATCACACCGCTTTGGAAACAGGCGCTCGGCTCAACGATCCATTGTATGGCCGGCGATGCCACCGGCATCATCGTGGCGGCCGCGATCACGATGACACTGGGGCTGCCGATGTGGTTTGATAGCCTGTCCGAATACGTGTTCGGTTTCGCCTTCGGCCTGCTGATCTTCCAGGCGTTGTTTATGAAAGATATGATGGGCGGCTCCTATCTCAAGGCCGTGCGGATCGCGTTCCTGCCGGAGTGGCTCTCGATGAACGCCGTCATGTCCGGGATGATCCCGACGATGGTGATCCTGATGAGCCAGGATATGCGAGCGATGGAACCGACCTCGTTACGCTTCTGGGGTGTGATGTCCCTGGCGACGCTAGTGGGCTTCATCATCGCCTATCCAGTCAACGCTTGGCTGGTGGCGGCGGGACTGAAACACGGCATGGGCACGACGCGCGCTCTGGGTAAGGGCGGGCACAGTCCGGCGGCGGAAGCCGCCGCCGCGCCGGCGGTCGGTCGGGGGCCGGCGCCTCAACTAGCTGCGGCTCCTGATGGCGCTATGTCGCAGATGAAGGGAATGTAGCTATGCAAGAACCTGACAAGATGCAACCCGCCGCGCCGGGTGCCCCCCCCCCCGCTGGGATGACGATGCCGCCGAGTGACAACCCGCACGCCGGGATGGCGATGCCGCCGACCGGCACCTCGCCCGCCGGCGAGATGGCGATGGCGGGCAACCGGGCGGTGACCCCCCTGCAAATTGCCGCGATGACGCTGCTCACCTTGCTGGCGCTGGGGGCCGGGGTGCTGATCGCCGCATTAGGCGGCAACTTTGGCATGAGTGTGCGCGATATGCGCGCCGGCGCCGGCGGCCTAGTGATGCCGCCCGGCATGGTGATGAGCAACAATATGAGCACGGCTGCGGCACAGGGTATGGCGGCAGTGGATCCGGCCGCCGTCCGTTATACGGCCCCCGCCGACACGCGGGGCGACCAACCGCTGGTGCCCACCCGCGTAGGCGATACGCTGGTGTTCACGCTCACAACCAGCATTATCAAATGGAACATTCTACCGGGGACGCAGGTCATGGCCTATACTTATAACCAGCAGGTGCCCGGCCCGCGTATTCGCGTGAAGGTCGGCGATAAGCTGCGGATCAATGTCCAGAATATGCTACCCGAAGCTACGACCGTCCACTGGCACGGCCTGATCCTGCCGAACAACATGGATGGCCCGGCGGATGTGACCCAGGCACCGATTGCGCCGGGAACCACCTTCGCCTACGAATTTACGCCCCAGCAGGCCGGCACCTACTTCTATCATTCCCATCGGGAGCCGGATCGCCAGCAGGCGCTGGGCCTGTACGGTGCGCTGATCATTGACCCGGCCACCCCGCCGGCCGCGCCGGCCTACAGCCGCGAGGTGGTGGTGCAATTGCAGGAGTGGACGGTGCGTAACGGCTCCACCTTTCCCGCCATGCCGATGGAAGGGTTGCTGCCGAACTTCTTCACCATCAACGGCAAAGCCTATCCGGCCACCGAGACCGTCAACATCAAGCAAGGCGAAACGGTGCTGGTGCGCTTTATCGGCACCAGCAGCGCCTTCAGCCACCCGATGCACATTCACGGCGGGCCCTTTCGCATCATCGAAACCGACGGCAATCCGGTGCCCCCTGCCGCGCAGCTCTTAAAGGACACAGTCAATGTCTCGCCCGGCGAACGGTATGATGTCCTTTGGACGGCGCGTGAGCCGGGCCGCTGGTTACTGCATTGTCATATCCTTCACCACACCACCAACGACGGAACCGAGGAACAGGGTGGTGGCGGATTGACGATGATCTTGAATGTCGTTCCGTAGGGCCGCTTGGCTATCATGCGCTAGCCGTGCGCCCACCAGGAGCCCAGGGATCACCGGCGCTGGGTGATCCGGGTTCACGAGATCCGTCACGGCCGGCAGTGAGTCGGCAGGCGGTTGCTACCATCACAACACACAACAAGGAGAAGAAATAACCATGTCGAACATCATCTTGGAAGTGCCGGACGTGTCCTGCGCGCATTGCGAGAAAACCATCGTCAATGCGTTGGAGCAGCAACCCGGCGTGCAGAGCGTTCAGGTGGATATCCCTGCCAAAGTGGTCTACCTGGGCTACGATCCGGCAACCTTGCCGCTCACCCAGGTGCAAGCCATTCTGGACGAGGAAGGCTATCCCGTAGCGGGCACGCGCGAGGGCACGGCTCCCGCACCACGCCACGGCGGGGTCATCCCGCTCACCAGCAAGTAGCCCGTGCCTGGCCCCCATTCCGCCACGAGCAGGGGCCAAGCTGCCTGCCGCAGAGCGCGGCTGCGATTCCCGTACTGCTGATGAATAAGCCCGGCTCCCCAGGCGGAGCAGGGGGGAGTTATGCCGTGAGCACGGGTACGCTGGCCCAGGCAGTCGCCGCGCCGGTTGTCGATGGGGTGCAAACGTTAGATGTCTTGTTGAATGGCGACACCTTTCAGTATGAACCCAAAACCATCAAGGTGAAGCAGGGGGTGCCTGTGCGCTTTAACCTGAGCGTGAAAGGCGACCCTGGCTGAGGACGGCTCGTGGTGCTCCAAGGTCTTGGAGTTCGTGGGGTCGCTAGTCCTGGGCAAGTGACGCCGATGGAGTTCACGCCGCAGCAGGTCGGACAATTTCAGATGACCTGTGGCATGGGTATGTTCGGGCCGGGCACGCTCATCGTCACTCAGTAACTGTGACCTTTTTGGCCCTCAGTGCGGCCCGGCGGCCCGGCGGCCGCCGGGCCGCACGTTAAAGTGAGAACGCGCGCCATGCCAAGCACTCGTCTACGCCGTGGGTTGCTCCTCGCCTTGCTCATCGCGGCTTTCGGCGCGGTTGGGTACGCGCTCTTCCAAACCAGTCGGGCGGCCGACGGGCAAATGGGGGGCCGTCCCCGCCCGCTGTTGAATCACCCGGCCCCGGACTTTGCCGCGACCGCCCTCGACGGGACGGCGGTCACGCTGCGGGCCTGGCGTGGCGGCCCCGTTTGGATCAACTTCTGGGCCACCTGGTGCCCGCCCTGCAAGGCCGAAATGCCCCTCATGGCGCAAAAATATCAGCAGCACCAGGCGGAAGGGCTGGTCATCGTGGGGATAAACCTCCAGGAAAGCCCAGCTGCGGTGCGCGCGTGGACGCAGGGCAAATTTCATCGAAACTGCGCGGTAGATACCCCTGCGTTCACGCATGGGGAGGAAACCGCGCCCGCCAAGTTCCTCAACAGGGCATTTCCTTGCGCCACGTTGAGATAAGCTGCTTGCCGTTGTCTGTTGTATATGATACACTCCGTATATGGACAGAACAGTTGTGCTAACCCTCGACCCCGCCCCCGAACAGGCAGCGGCGATGTTGCAGACCATGCAGCAAGCCACCGCTTGCTTTAACGTGGTGGCCACCGCAGGCTACACGGCTGGTATCTTCAACGGGGTGGAATTGCACAAGCGCACCTATTATCCGCTGCGGGCCGCCCATCCTACTCTGCCCAGCCAGCTGGTCGTCTCTGCCCGCATGAAGGCCACTGAAGCGGTCAAGGCGGCCCTGACCCACCAGCGCCAGGGCCGCCGGGCTAGCCAACCGCAGGCTACGCTTTGCCCGATCCGTTACGATATGCGTTCGTATTGGGTCAAATGGGCGCAGTCGCGGTGCAGCCTCGCCACGGTTGCGGGGCGTGTGGAACTGGGCTTTAGCCTGCCGCAGTATGCGGCGAAGTACGTTGGTGGGAAGGTAGCCAGTGGGGATCTGATCTATCGTAAAGGCAAGTGGCGGTTGCATGTCGTTGTCACCCTGCCTACTCCCAACGTTGCTGCCACCACTGATGTGGTGGGGGTTGATCTCGGCCTCGTGCGTCCCGCCGTCACGTCCAACAATCACTTTTGGGGGCAACCGCGCTGGAAGGAATTGGAAGCCCGGATCTTCCGGTTGCGCCGTAAATTGCAAGCCAAAGGCACAAAGAGCGCGAAGCGGCATCTCCGCCAGCTCTCCGGTAAACGGCTTCGGCAACGGCGTGACCATGACCATGTACTGAGTCGGCGCATTGTAGATCACACGCCCGCCGGTGGCACAATAGTGGTGGAAAACCTGACGGGTATTCGCGCCCGCGTCAAACAACGACAGGGGCCGCAGGCGCGCCGCGTGCATTCGTGGAGCTTCGCGCAATTGCGCGCGTTCCTCGCCTACAAGGGGGAAGAACGCGGGCAGCGGGTAGTGGCGGTTGATCCGCGGCACACCAGCCAGACGTGCAACCGCTGTGGTTACACCCGCAAGGCTAACCGCCAGTCGCAAGGGGCGTTCTGTTGTGGAGCGTGTGGTTATCAACTCAACGCCGACCTCAATGGTGCTAGAAACATCCGCGATAAGTACATGGTACAACTTGCCGGTATGGGTACATCTTGTGCCGGCGGGTCGCCGTCAGACGACCTATCGTCTCAGAGTCCGCAAGGGCTTTAGGGACAAGCCCCCGCATTTATGCGTGGGGTGTCTGACTGGTCTTTTGTGATTGATACCGGCGGGCGGCTGGCCGATCTCTACAACGTCGAGGGCGTGCCCAGCCATGTATTTATTGATCGTGCGGGCGTGGTGAAGAGTATGCAGGTCGGAGATCTCGCCGCCACAGGTATGGATGCCCGGCTCGCGGCGATTCTGGCTCCTTGAATGACTCTACTACTTTTGCTCGGCGGCCTGCGGCGTATAACGTTGCGGGTCGGCATCGAACTTCTTTTTGCAGCCCGCCGAGCAAAAGTAGTAGGTCTGCCCGTTGTAGTCGCTTTGCTCGGCCGCCTGATCTCGGTTGATTTGCATTCCGCATACAGGATCGGTCACCATCGTGATGGACTCCTTTCGGTCTAATGCCTACTCCATGATTGATCTAATGCACATTCGTGGGAAGCAATAAGTGGGCCGCGTAGCGGGCCAGCGCCACCAACGGATCGGGCAGCACCCCGCTGACCAACGTCGCCGCACCTAGGATCAGCAAACTGGCGCGTAGGCCGCCGGGCACGGCCCTGGGGGCGGGCTGCTGCGCCGGACGCAGGTATAACGGCTCGATGAGGCGCACGTAGTAGTAGAGCGAGAGCGCCGTGTTGGCGACCAGCACGATCGCCAGCCAGTCCCAGTGGGCACCCAGCGCCGCGCCCAGCAGCATTGTCTTGCCGACAAAGCCGCCCAGCGGCGGGAAGCCGGCCAGCGACAGCAAGCAGAGGGTGAGAACCGCCGCCGCCAGTGGGCTTTGCCGGCCCTGCCCGGCCAGATCGGCAATGTGCACGCTGCCGCTGCCCCGCTCCAGCGCATCCACCGCCAGCCACGCGCCCAGGTTCATGAACAAATAGACGGCCAAGTACACCAGCAGCCCCGGCACGGCCAGCGGGTCGCGCCCGGCTGCGGCCACGCCGACCAGCAGATAGCCCGCCTGCCCGATGGACGAGTAGGCCAGCAGCCGCTTGGCGTTCGACTGCCGTAGCGCAAAGACGTTACCCAGGGTCATGGTGAGGGCGGCCAGCACGGCCAGCACTTCCGGCCAGCCCAGCAAGTCGCGCGGGAACGCGACGACCAGGGTGCGTACGAGGACCGCCAACCCGGCCGCCTTCGGGCCCACCGCCATGTAGCCGGCGATGGCGGTGGGGGCGCCCTCATACGTATCGGGTGCCCAACTGTGAAACGGCACCAGCGTGATCTTGAAGCCGTAGCCGACGAGGAGCAGCGCCAACCCCGTGCCGACCGCGAGCAACGGCGCGGCCGGCAAGCGGGCGGCCAGTTCGGGCAGGCGCAGCGTCCCGGTCAGCCCGAACAGCAGGCTCATCCCGTACAGCATCACGGCCCCCGCCGCCGCCGAATAGAGGAAGAGCTTCAACGCACCTTCCGTGGCCCGCCGATCCGCTTTCACCACCCCGACCAGGATGTAGGAGCCGACCGTCACCAACTGGATAAACAGGGCGATCAGGGCCAGATCCTGGCTGGCGGCTAGGCCGATGATCCCCAGGCAGGTCAACACCAGCACGGCCGGCACGCTGCTGCCGAAAGGCACATCGCGGAACCAGCTCACCGTGGCGAGCAGCACGAGGCCGGTGGCGGCGATCGCCAGCAGCTTGAAATAGACGGCGAACGGGTCGATCACATAGGTGTCGAGAAAGACCGTGCGGGCCGGCCAAGTGAGCATCCACACGCTGACCGCGCCGGCGGCGCTCAGGCCGACCAGCGCCAGCGCGGTCGCCGGCCACTGGCGGGCGGCGGGGAGAAAGGCGCCCACCGGTAACAGGATCAACACCAGCGCGGCCAGGATCAGTTCGGGGATGACCCCGCTCAGATCGCGCCCCATATCCATGGTGGGCATCGGCGGCATGGGTCAGCGGCCTCCCAGCAGCTGGGCCAGGGGGCCGAGCGGCGCGCTGCGGAGCGCCCCTTCGAGGATGCTCACCAAGGGGCCGGGCAGCACGCCGAGCAGCAGTGTCAGCCCCACCAGCGGCCCCACCGCCAGCCATTCGCGGCGGGTGAGCGCGGGCAGGCGCGCCCATTCGGTGGGCAGCGGGCCGAACAGGATGCGCTGAATCGTCCAGAGGAAGAGCGCGGTCGTCAGCAGGATGGCGACCGCCATGCCGGCCGCCGCCCAGGGGTAGATGCCGAGCGTGCCGAGTACGATCTGCACCTCCGCCGCGAAGCCGGCCAGCGCGGGCAAGCCCAGCGAAGCGAAGGATAGGAACACAAACAGCCCGCCGAAGCGCGGCAGCGCCCCCCAGAGGCCGCTCAGTCGGGCGATGTCGCGCGTGCCGGTGCGTTCGTCCAGCATCCCGACCAAGAAGAACAGCCCGGCGGTGATCAGCCCATGCGCCACGAGTTGATAAGCGGCCCCGCTCGCCGCCGCCGCGCGATCCGCGGGGGCGCCACTCGCCCCCGCGACGGCGATGCCCAGCAGCACATAGCCCATGTGGTTGACGCTGGTGAAGGCCACGAGACGCTTGAGATCCGTTTGCGCCATGGCGACGGCGGCACCGTAGATCGCCGAGATCACCGCCAACGTCGCGACCGGCCCGGCCCAGGCGGACCACGCGCCCGGCAGAGCCGGCAGGGCGATCCGCAAAAAGCCGTAGCCGCCCAGTTTGAGTAGCAGCCCGGCCAGGATTACGCTGCCGGCGGTTGGCGCTTCGGTGTGCGCGTCGGGCAGCCAAGAATGGAACGGCACGACGGGCAGCTTGATGGCGAAGCCGACAAAGAAGGCCAAGAACACCAAGCCCGCCGCCAAGTCGGCCCCCGGCAAGGGCTGGGCGGCCAGGATCGTGAGCAGGTCGAAGCTGCGAGGCGTGGTCCGCAGATAGAGCGCCAAGATGCCCAGCAGCATCGCCAAGCTGCCAACCCGCGTGTAGAGGAAGAACTTCAGCGCCGCCTCCAGCCGCCGGCCGTGCCCCCAGCCGCCGATAATGAAGTACATCGGCACCAGGGCGATCTCGAAAAAGACGTAGAACAGCAGCAGATCGAGCGCGGAGAATACGCCGATCAGTCCGGTTTCCATGACCAGGAACAGGGCAAAGAACTCGCGTGGGCGCTGCGTCTGGGTCCATGAAAAGACGAGGCTGAGGCAGGTGAGTAGGGCGGTCAGCACCACCAGGGGCAGCGATAGACCATCCACCCCCAGATGATAGCCGGCACCCAGCGCGGGGATCCAGGGCGCGTATTCTTGCCATTGGAGCGCGCCGCTGCCCCAGTTGAAGCCGACGGCCAGGACGCCTGACAGCGCCAGCACAAGACCGCTCACGCCGACGGCGATGGCGCGCCAAGCACGTGGACTGGGCACCAGGTAGAGCAGAAGCGCCCCGGCCAGGGGCAGAAACGTCAGCAGCGTGAGCAGGGGCATGAGTGCGATTCCTCCTTCGCCCGCCCGTTAGCGGGGGGTGACTGACAGAGTGACCAGTGCGGCCAGGAGCAATACGCCAATGGCTCCGGCAAACAGCACCAGCAGATAATTCTCGACCCGTCCAGTTTGCAGGCGGCGTACCCGTGCGCCAAAGGTCAGGATCGCCGCGCCCAGGTTGTTGAAGGCGGCATCCAGCCGGCGGAGATCGAACTGCCCGCCTATCTGCACGCCGGCCAGGGTCGCCCACACGACCGCGTCGCCTCCAGCATCAAAGACCTTGCGGTCGATTCTGCCGGCTCCGCCCACCGCTCGCAGCGTGCTGCGGGCCCCCGCCCCCGCCACCCGGTCGAACACGACACGGTCAAAGCGGTCCAGGGTCCGCGCGACAGTGTAGACCGCGCGCGGCACAAGGCGGTAGAGCGCCACCAAGCCGAACTCGCCGGCCAGGATCGGTGCCACACGGACCAGGGGCGGCCAGATGATCGCCGCCGGCCAAGCGTAGCGCGCCGCGAGGCCGGCGGCTGCCCCCGCCGCCGCCACCGCCAGCCCTAGCGCCGTGGCCCACGGCACCTCCGGGGTTGGGGTCGCCAGCAGCCGGCTCAACGGACCCCCCAGCCAACCGGCATCCACCAGCAGTCCGATAGGCACCAGCAGCGCCAGGGCCAGCACGGGGCCGCGCAGCCCCAGCGGAGCCTCCGTCGCGGCCCGGCCGGCGGCCGAGGGTGGCCCGAGGAACACCAGACCCAGCGTGCGCGCCGCGTACAGCCCGGTGAGGCCACTGGCCGCCAGCAGCACGGCGAACAACGGCCCGTTCGACTGCCCGGCAGCGGCCAGCACCGCATCCTTCGGCGGCCAAGCCAACGTCACAGGCAGTCCGGCCAGCGCGACCGCCCCGACCGTGAAAGCGAGGTAGGTGCCCGGCATCCGGCGCGCCAGCCCGCCCATCCGCGCGAATTCGGTGCCGCCTACTGCGTGGTCCACCGCGCCCGCCGCTAGGAACAGGAGCGCCTTGTAGAGCGCTTGGCCGACCAGGAGCAACACGCCGGCCAACAAGCTACCGGCCCCCAGGCCCGCAAACATGAAGCCCAACTGGCTGATCGTGGAATAGGCTAGGGTGCGCTTGAGATCGGTCTGGACCAGGGCCGCTGCCCCACCCAGTAGGGCCGTGATCGCCCCGACCCAGGCCACCACGGCCAGCGCCGGGCCAGCCGCCAGGAAGAGCGGGTACAGCCGCGCAACCAGAAACACCCCGGCGGCGACCATCGTCGCCGAGTGGAGCAGCGCCGAGACCGGCGTGGGCCCGCGCATGGCATCGGGGAGCCAGCCCTGTAGCGGCACCTGGGCCGACTTGCCGGCCGCGCCGGCCAGCAGCAAGAGCGTGGCGACCAGCAGGAGCGCGGGCGACAACCGGCCGGCTTGCGCCGCCGCCTGCAAGTCGCTGATGCGCGCGCTCCCCGTTGCGCCGATCAGCAGCAACACGCCCAGGAGCATGGCGCTGTCACCGATGCGCGTGGTGATGAAGGCTTTGGTCGCTGCCGCCGGCACACCGGGCCGCTCGTGCCAGAATCCGATCAGCAGGTACGAGCAGAAACCCACGAGTTCCCAGGCTCCGAACAGCATCAGCAGATCGGCGGATAAGACCAGCGCGAGCATGATGCCCACGAAGAGGCTCAACAGGCCGAAGAAGCGCCCCCGGTGCGGATCATCGGCCATATACGTGACCGCATACACGCCCACGATGAGGGCCACCCCGGCCACTAAGACGGCGGCGACGGCTCCCAATGGGTCGAGGGCCAGGGCCAGCGCGATCCGCCGGCCCCCCACCGTGAGCCAGGGCACGGCCACCGCCGGCCAGCCCCCGGCGGGAGTCCCAATGACTCCCAGCAGGCTCACGCCGGCCAGCGCCAGCGCGCCGGCCAGGGCCGCCACCAACAGAACCGGCGCACTGCGTCGCACCCCCCCACCCACGACTCCCCCTGCGCCGGTCGCGAAACCGAGCAGCACACCGGCGGCAGCCAGCGGCAGGAACGGGGCCAGCCAAAACCATGCCACGCGATCAGTCCTTCAACTCACTCGTCTCGTCAACGTTGGAACTACCACGCTGCCGGAAGACGAGGAGTACGAGGCCCAGCCCGGCGGCCATTTCGACCGCGCCGATAGTCACGATGATGATGGCGAACACCTGGGCATCATAGTTCGCCGGAGCGACAAAGCGCCAGAAGGCGATGAGGGTGAGCAGCGCGGCGTTGAGAATGATCTCGACACTCATCAGGATCATCAGGGCGTTGCGCTGGGAAAGCACTCCGGCCACGCCGATGCCGAAGAGCAGTGCGCCGATCAGCAGGTAGGGCACGAGTCCCGGTGGGGTCATAAGTGGCCTCCATGGTTGGGCGGGTCGGCCACCACAGCGGCCGGCGGGGTTGCTTCCTCCGGGACCAAATCCATGCCGCAGATCGGACACTGGCCGGGATCATCCCGGCGGATTTCCGGATGCATCGGGCAAGTATAGACGGTGGCGGTGGTCCGCGCGGTTGCCGGCGCCGGAGCGGCCTCGGCGGGCACCAGATCCATGCCGCAGAGCGGGCACTGGCCGGGACCATCCCGACGGATTTCGGGGTGCATTGGGCAGGTGTAGACCGCTCCTGCGCCCGCTGTGGCCGGTATCGGCACGGCTTGGGCCGGCGGCGGGGCTACGCTGGGTGGGGCGGATGGGCGCGCGACCGGCAGGCCGAAGATCACCGCGCCGACGATGCCGGCCAAGATCAGGAAGGCCGCGCCCTCGAAGCCGATCATGTAGCGCGAGAGTAGCAGTTCGCCCACCGCGCTGGTGGCGTCGCCCGGCGGCGCAATCGTCGCCAACGGCCAGGGGGTGATCCACACCAGCAACCCCAGCGCCAGCGCCGAGGCCGCGCCCAGGACGAGCGCCCAGGGCAGTTGGGCGGTGGACATCGCCATGTCTACCATCATCACGTAGTTCTGGCGTGGGGTCAGGCCGGTATGTCCGGTTGCGGCCGCATGGCCGGTATACGCGACTGCGGTGCGGCCAGTCGGCTTCGCCATGGCGTGCGTGCTGTGCGCGCCGGTGTCTTTCCCACTCGCTGGCGGCACGTCCGCCTCGGCGGGCACCAAATCCATGCCGCAGAGCGGGCATTGGCCGAGGCCATCGCGGCGGATTTCGGGGTGCATGGGGCAGGTGTAGATCGTGCCGGTAGCCGGCGGGGTTTCCGGTGCCGCTTCCACCTCAACGGGCACCAGATCCATGCCACAGAGCGGGCATTGGCCGGGCCCATCGCGGCGGATTTCGGGGTGCATGGGGCAGGTGTAAACAGTGCCGGTGGCCGGTGCGGTTGCGGGCGGCGCAGCAGCCTCGGCGGGCACCAGATCCATGCCGCAGAGCGGGCACGGGCCGGGGCCATCGCGGCGGATTTCGGGGTGCATCGGGCAGGTGTAGACCGTGCCGGTGGCCGCTGTGTCCGTCGCGGCAGGCACCAGATCCATGCCGCAGAGCGGACACGGGCCGGGCTGATCGCGGCGGATTTCGGGGTGCATGGGGCAGGTGTAGACCGCGACGGTAGCCGGCGCGGTTACCGGCGGGGCATCGGCCTCGGCGGGCACCAAATCCATGCCGCAGAGCGGGCATTGGCCGGGGCCATCGCGGCGGATTTCGGGGTGCATGGGGCAGGTCCAGCTATGCGCCGCCGGAGCCGGTGCGGCGGGGCGCGGGGCCGGCGCTTGCGCGTCGGGCGGGAGGGGGGGGGGCATACTCATCGAGAAAGCGCCCGGTCCCGGCAAGTGCATCTTGCGCTTCATGTCCCACATCATCTCGCCGCCGGGATCCAGCATGAACATGACCATGAACAGCATCATTACCATCATGCCGCCGACGTTCATCATCACCTGAATTGCCGCTAGGAGATCGGCATCAAGCAGCACGAAGAGCCCGGCCAGGGCGATAAAACTGGTCATCAGCGCCAGTCCCGCCCGGTACATACTCATTGTCACCAGCATCCCCGCCGCCGCCCACACCGCGATGCCCCCCAGCGCCGCCACCAGCGCCCAGGCGATGAATTCGTTCATGGCGTGCCTCCGAGGATAACCAGCGCCAGGATGCCCACCAGCGCCACATTGAGCAGCGCCGCCGGCAGCAGCACCTTCCAAGCGAGGCTCAACATCTGATCCTGGCGCAGCCGCGGCACGAAGCGTGTCGCCCAGAGGACCGCCGCCGCCAACGCCCCGGTCTTCAGGACCATCCAGACGGCGGGCGGTAGCCACGGCCCCTGCCAGCCGCCGAAGAACAGCACCACGCCCATCGCCATCACCACCCCAAACAGCCCGTCGAGCGCCAGCCGGAAGAGCAGCAGGCGCGGGCCGCTGTACTCGCCCAACACCCCGCCCCCTAACTCGCTGCCGGCTTGGGGGATGTCGAAGGGGTGGCGGAACGTCAGGAACAGGGCCGACACTAGGTAGAGGGCCAAGCCCAGCGGCTGCCAGACGGCATACCATAGCCCGCTCTGAGCGACCACCACGCGGCTCACCTGGAGCGACCCGGCGGCCATCACCGGCCCGATCACCGCAAAGCCAAAGGGCACTTCGTAGGCCAGCAGGTGGGCTGCCGCCCGAAAGGTGCCGAACAGCCCGGCCTTGCTGTTCTGGCCCCAGCCCGCGTTCATCACCGCCACAATGAACGGGCCGAACACGATCACGAAGTAGAACAGGCCGATAGCGGGATCAAAGCCCAGCAGATCCGGGCCCAGCGGGATCACCAGGGCCGCGAGCGCCGCTGTAGTGAGCGCGACGAGGGGGGCCGAATGGAACAGCCAGCCGTCGGCGGCGCGCGGGGTCAGATCCGTCTGGCGCAGCAGGCTGAAGGCTGTAGTTAGGGGCAGGACGAGCGCCGTGCCCACGCGCCGGGGCCCCAGATCGAGGAGCCGCTGGAGCGCCGCCACGCCGTAGGCTCCGGCCAGTAAGCCGCCCAGCACGCCCAGCACAATGAGTAGGTTGTTCATCCGTCGGCTTCGGCCATCGCTAGGTCCAGGCTTGCCAGGATGATCTCGGCATCGGCCAGCTTCTGGCCGGCCAGGAGGCCGGGCACGATCCCCAGCAGAGCAGCCGACGGGCGCTGCCACGTTACCTGCGCCGGACCGGGGCCGGCAACGCTGTGGAGCCGCAAACTCAGCCGGCCGCGCGGTCCTTCCACCTGCGCCACCGTTTCCCCGGCCGGCACGGCCCACGGACCCCCCGGCGGGGCCGCCGCAACGGCCCCGCCGGAATTGGCTGCCACCCGCCCCTGCTCCCCCGCCAGGATCAGATCATCGGCGGCGGCAGAGAGGCGAGTCAGCAGCCGGGCCTGCACATCGCCGGCGCGCCCGGTGCCGGCCTGGAGGACCGGCCCGCTGACCCCGCTCTCCGCCGGCTGATCGGGGGACCACCGGCCGATGCCCACCGTCCGTAGGGCCAGCAGCCGGTCTGCCGCAAGCGCGTGCGCCAGGCTCCGGGTCGTGTCGGCCAACCGCTGGAGCCGGTCAGACACGGCGGGTTGGGCCGGGGCCGGCTGCTGCGGCGCGATCCAGGCGGCGGGCGGCGCGGCCCAGCGTTCCCGGCCGGCGGCTGCCACGGCGGTCGCGAGCCGGTAGGCGC
>Ga0123338_10003056_pt1 | contig 15303 bp, 11 predicted proteins | sample grotaG_FD_89793 | JGI IMG/M metagenome (GOLD analysis project Ga0123338, IMG submission 89793) | Glacier valley bacterial and archeal communities from Borup Fiord, Nunavut, Canada, to study Microbial Dark Matter (Phase II) -... | ecosystem: Environmental > Aquatic > Freshwater > Ice > Glacier ...
AGGCAGCCGAGTCACTTCTCGGGGTGAAAAACCGAAACCAGAAGGCGACGCTCGCCAACGTGCCGCCTACCTTGCGCGACTACTTCGCTGACCGCTGGGTGAAACACGCCAACGTGGTGCACAACGCGAACACCCGGCTCAAGAGCCCGTTCCCGTCCCAATACGTCCTTTTCTATCTCGGCGACCTACGCCTCGACGAGCTCGTCGAGCCCGCGGTCATCAACACGTTCATCGAGAACATGAAGGAGAAAGGGGCCCTCTCGTTTGCCAACCGCAAGAACGGCCAGCCCTGGAAGACGCGCGTCGAGGAACTCTCGCACGCCACCATCAATAAGTGCCTGCAGCGCCTCCGCGCGGTCCTGAACCTGGCCCACAGCGAGAAGGTCCTGGACATCAAGCCCAAGATCGACCTTCTGCCCGAGGACGATTCGAATGCCGTGGTCGCACCGTCGGAGGACCAGTTCCAGAGGCTGCTGAAAGCCTGCGAGCTCTACCGCGAGATCGCACCGCTCATGCCCGAGGTGGTCGAGTTCACGGCGTCGACAGGCCTACGGGTCTCCGAGGTCTTCCATCTGACCTTCCATTCCGTGGACGTGCCGCGCGCTTGTATCCGCGTGGAGACGCAGCGCCACACGCGGGTCGTCAACGGCCGCGCCTGGAAGCCCAAGAACTGCAAGGTCCGCGAGGTGCCGCTCTCGAAGCGGGCCCTTGAGATCGTCAAGACACGCATCGAAGAAGGCCCCAGCGAGCCGACAGATGCCGTGTTTCCCAGTCGGGGAGGCGCGCCCTACGTTCGGCTCGAGGTCTCCGACGAGCTGAAGGGCAAGGGCTTCTTCCGCGACGTCGTGAAGGAGGCTGGGCTCAAAGGCACGGTGACCTTCCACGGGCTCCGCCACCTGTTCGCCGTGCGCCTCTTGACGCGCGGCGTGCCCATCTCGGTCGTGTCCGAGCTTCTCGGCCACAGCGACATCAACCTGACCGTCAAGCGCTACGGGCGGTTCGCTTCTGATGCCAAAGTTCGCTGGGATGCAGTGAGCGTTCTCGACTGACCGGTAGCGCTTTCACAACGCTGGGGTTCAAGGCGTTGGCGTCGTGTAGTCTGTGTGAAAGAAAAGTTACCAGCCGCGCGCTAGAGACAATAATTGGCGTCTGCTATCACCTTCCCCTACCAGCGCCGCTGACGCGGGTCGCGGCGCCCTCGAGGTCCGTGAGGCGCGCATTGGTTCGTCAGAATCGAGAATCGTGCGATGATTGAATCGGAGGGATGGGGTGGAACAGCATACTGAACGACGCCGCCGCTGGTTGTGGGTGGGGATGCTGCTCACGGTTGCCCTCACGGTCGTCGTTGGACTGGTCGCCGCAGTCTTTGGCCGGCTTCCCTCTGTGGCCCAGTACGGCCTCGTCGCGCCGATCGTCGCGACGACCACGTCGCTATGGCTGCTCCGTCGCGGGCGACAGCAGGCGGCGGTGCTGTCGTTCATCGCTGCGATCTGGAGCATCGTCGTGACGTTCATCATCCTTTCGGGCGGTCTCCGATCCCCGATCGCCCTGTCGTTGTTATCGACCACGGTGATGGCGGGCGCTCTTGGCGGAGCACGAACGAGCCTCGCGGTCGCGGCGCTATCAGCTGCAGCGCTCTCGGTCGTCGCGGTGCTCCAGACAGCCGGGTGGCCTTCCACGACGTACGTCACGTTCACACCGTTCGTGCACTGGTCAATCCAGGCCGCGTCCCTGACGTTCGCCGGCTACCTCATGTTCGATACGGTCCGCGTGCTCAACCGCGGGCTCGAACGCGCGAGCGAGGGCGAGCGGGCCCTGCGCGACCTCGTGCAGACAGCTCCCGAAGGCATCGTCTCGCTCGACCGAGGAGGTCGCGTGGTGCACCTCAATCCGGCCGCCTGCCGCGCGCTCGGGATCGAGCTCCAGCCGAGGACGTTGCTGTACGAGCTGGCATGGACCGATCCGGCGAGCGTACGGCAGCTGTTCGAGAGCGCCACCCTAGATGCCGCTGGCGGTCTGGTGGCGGGGCTTTATCACGCCTCAGGTGAGCTCCGCGAGCTTGAGCTCGTCGGCCACGGGCTACCACAGTCCTCAGTCACCCCGGCAATCCATCGGCTGTCGATTCGGGACGTGACGGACCAGCGCCGCGCCGAGCGAGAACGCGATCATCTTGAAACCCGCCTGCGCCAGGCAGAGCGTCTCGAGGCACTGGGCCTGCTCGCTGGAGGCGTCTCCCACGACTTCAACAACCTGGTCACTGTGGTGCTGGCGAACGCGCAGTTGCTGCTCGATACCGCAACCGATTTGGAGGTGCAGGAGGGTCTCCGAGAAATTGTGATGGCCGCCGAGCGCTCGACCGAGCTCACCCGGCAGCTGCTGGCGTTTGGCCGCAAGCAGGTGCTCCAGCCCGCGCTGGTGAAGCTGTCCGATGTCGTGCGCAGCACGCTCCCGATCGTCAGGCGCCTGCTGCGCGAGGACATCGAGGCCGCCATCGAGCTCGACGACGCACTGTTCGTGAAGCTCGACGAGCCCAGCATGGTCCAAGTGCTCATGAATCTGGTGAGCAACGCGCGCGACGCGATGCCAAGCGGCGGTCGGCTCGGCCTCCGCTGCTATCACGCGTCGCGGACCGACGGCGAGCTCCCCGACGGCAATTATGCCGTGCTCGAGGTCAGCGACACCGGTGAGGGTTTTAGTCCCGAGACACGAGCGCGGATGTTCGAGCCGTTCTTCACTACCAAGGCGTCCGGCCGAGGCACCGGACTTGGGCTCGCGGTCGTGCAGAGCATCATCGCGCAGAGCGGCGCCTTCCTCGAGGTCAAGAGCGAGCGCGGGCGCGGCACTACGATCAGCGCGCTGTTCACCCTGCAACCCGCGCCACGCGAGAACGCGCCCACGCCGATGGCGGACCGGCGTCGCTCGCATAGTGCGTCGATACTTCTCGTCGAGGACGATGTCTCCGTGCGCGCTGTGGCGCGTCGAGTTTTGGTCGCTGCCGGCCATGACGTCATCGAGGCGCAAGATGGCCAGGAAGCACTGGTCGTGGCTGCGTCCGGCAAGCGAATCGACCTCCTCGTCAGCGACATCGTGATGCCGAAGATGGGAGGGGTCCAGCTGGCGCGCACGCTCGTGAGACTGCAGCCGGCGCTTCTGGTCGTGCTGATGAGCGGCTACGTGGCCGACGCGTTCGGCCCCGAGGGCCAGCTCACCGAGGGCTATCACTTCGTCGCCAAACCCTTCACGCCCGACCAACTGCTCGCAGGCGTAGACGCGGCGCTCGATTCGCTGGTGGCAAACCTCACTGCACGCGCTTGATCGCGCAGAGCTCATCAGGCTGTGCACACGACGCTGGCAGATCGCCGTCCGATGCCGAACCTGACAGCCCGCATCTCGTGACGTTCAAGAGGTTAGCGCCGCAGCATCGTTGGCGTAGACCGTTCGCAAGTCGTCGGTGTCACGTCACGGACGCCTGACCACACTCACCAAGACTGCGAGCAGCTCACGAAAATCGACGGGTTTGGGCACATGTGCTTGGAAGCCGGAGCGTAGTGCACGGGTCCGGTCCTCGGTGCGCGCAAATGCCGTCAATGCGACTGCGGGGATGCTCCCGCCGTCATTCGCTGGCATCGCTCGGACGGATTGAATGAGCTGATATCCGTCGCCACCAGGCATTCCAATATCCGAAATGATGATATCCGGCTGGTCCGCCCTGACCATGGCGAGCGCCTGCTCCGTGGAGGTCGCGGACACGACGATCATTCCACACCGCTCGAGAAGGTCGGTCATGAAATCGAGGGCATCTTGCTCATCGTCGACGGCGAGCACACGAACGCCTTGGAGCTGAGGTGGACAGCGAATCTCCCCGGTGACTGGATCGGCTGCGGATTGGAAAGGCCGCGCGCTCGCAGACGGCTTCACGAGAGTCCGCGGCAGGACGATGACGAAAGTTGCCCCCTGGCCGATACCATCGCTGGCGGCGCTGATCGACCCACCATGGAGCTCGACGAGATTCTTGGCGATCGCCAGGCCGAGACCCAAGCCGCCATGAACTCTCGTGGTGGCGCCGTCCTGCTGGCGAAATTTCTCGAATACGTGTGGCAGAAATTCCCGTGCGATACCCAAGCCCATGTCGGCAACGGAAATTTGGACATTCGAGTCAACGCGCTCCAAAACGACTTGAATGCGACCTCCCTTGTTGGAGAACTTGGTTGCGTTGATCAGAAGATTCCACAGCACTTGTTGAAGTCGGTCTGGATCTCCCGAAATCATTCCGGCATCAGGATCGAGCACTGCTTGCAGTCTGATGTTTTTGGCGTCCATCGCGGGTCTCACGGCTTCGATCGCTGCTTCGACAAACCCGATTGGATCGAGTTGTTGAACATTGAGTCGCAACTTGCCACTGACGATTCGCGAGATATCGAGCAGCTCTTCGATGAGTTGGAGCTGGAGTCGTCCATTGCGCTGAATGACGTCCAGGCCACGCGCAAGCCGCTCGGGCGTCGGCGGATGCTCGCGCAAGATGGTCGCCCAACCCAAGATCGAATTGAGGGGCGTACGCAGCTCGTGGCTCAGCGCCGCGAGAAATTCATCCTTGAGTTGGTTCGCGTCTTCGAGTTGCTGCGCTCGTAACCGCAGCGCATCCTCACTCGCTCTCAGAGCTGCTTCCGCATCCCGCCGGCGATTCACCTCGTTGCGTAGCTCCTCGATCGTTTGACTCAAGAGGATGAAAGGATTGCCGGCGTCCTTCCGTTCCAATCGGAGGAGAAGGAGTCGCGCGCCATCAGCGGTCGACAGCAATGCGCCTTTGCTCAGGTAAGCGGCCGGCTCAGCGCCGGGCCGCTTGAACCTGAACGCGCCCGGGATGGGCGAAGGCGAGCGAGCACACATTCGCAAATAATCGGCCATCGCTTCGGCAGAATCGGAGATGAGCTCCATGAGCGAGAGGTTGGGCGTCTCGCTGGCTAGCCCGAACGATTCTCGTGCGCTTTGGTTGGCGAAGAAAACACGGCCTCCCTGCGCAGTCAGAAACGCTGGCGACGACAAGAGCCTGACCATCCCAGTGACGGCTTCGGGAATCATCATTCGGTAGAAACGTACTCCCGCCCTTCTGCCGTCGCCGACGCATCCGAGCGGCGAAGGTAAAGGATGACTCGACAGCGCTTCGCACCGGTGGCGATTGTCTCTTCCAGCGCGACCTTGCCGTACCCCAGATTCTCCGCGGCGATGGTTCCGAATACGTTCGACGTCATCATACAAAGGGCAGGACGGCCTATTACTTTTTCCGCAAATGGACAGGCGGAGTTGACGAACACGATCTTGTCGTCATCCATTTCTTCCACGGCGAATTCGCCGTGAATGCGACGCTTGAGGTCTACACAAACCTCGGCGACTTGTGGCGGCGTCAAGCGAGGGACGTTCAGCGCGGCGCGATACATGGCGTTGATTTCGTCACCCATGCGTTGACCCACGATGGTCACGAAGCCCTCTGCCTCTTTGAGACCGACGATGTCCTGCAACGTGCCAGCAAGATGTCGGATGAGCGTGCGCAAGAACACATCTCGCTCGAGGGGAACGTCAACGATGGGCAATCCGTTCCTCGACGGGGAGGGGGCCACGTGGGGCGGTGATGGATCCATGCTGGCTACGATATCAAAACTCTTTGCAGGCGACCAGATGGTCGGCGATGACTTTTCTGGCGCGCATTTGCAGGGTGTCAGACTCGCGTAACCGCGGCTGGACGCCATCGAGTGATGCCAGTCTCAGTTGCGGATCCCGTGCCAGCGCCACGCTACGCTTCCTGATGGTCGCCAAGCTTTCCGCCGGCCTCTCGCGCTGGGTGGCCCTCGAGGACTGGCGCCTGATCGCAATGGCCAAGCTCGACCTCGGCTGAGCGGACCGTTGTCAAGCAGCTCACTCGGCCGACGCGCCGAAGAAGATCTCGGACACCTTCTTGTTCACGAAGGTGAAGGTGATGCCGCCGTAGACCGTTCCCACCACCAGTCGCTCTTCCGTCGACGACTCGTCCCACAGCTTCTTGGGATAGGCTCTGGTCACGGTGCTCCGGCTGGCGCCGAGACCGACCTTGCGCGACGTCACCCATGCGGACGGCTCATGGACAACGAGCGAGCCCACAGTCGGCCTGGCCGACTTCGAGCGCGCGCTCATGCCCACCTCGGCGCCGAGCGCTGGATATGACCACGTCGACGTCCAGTCGCCGGACGCCTGCTCGAGCTGGGGTTTGCTCTTGCTGGCCGGGCTGCCGATCGCCTGCTGGACAGCCGCCGCCGACATACCGAACTGGAGGGGTCCAAGGAACTCTTCTGTCCACAACCGATCGGCCGCGCCCTCCGCCACCGCGCTTGAACCACCCGGTGCGACAAACAGGGTCAGCAATGCCAGATAGACGGAGGTCATTCGCACACGCTTGGTCATCTCCCGATGATACCAAACGACGTCAGAGGCGAGGTCAAGGCCTAAAGTTCGTCGAAGCCGCGAAGAAGTTCTCCGTCAGCAAGCTGAAGAACAGCTGGCACAGCGTTGCTGCGATTGTGACCACGCAGGAGCGCGCGACTGCCTCGCAAGGCGTGCAGCCGAGCTCGACAAAATTCCAGAAACCCGAGGCTAGGCCTGCTCGTTGGACCGGGCGTTGGCCTCGTTGCGAATGTACGTCGAAACCCAGCCACGAATCTTTTTGAGATGGTCGACCTCTTGGGCCAACGCTTTCGTAAATGCCGTCGCCAGCGAGATATGTAGCAACGTCCCCGCCACCTCGATGAGCTGCGTCCACCCGTCGTTGTCAACGAGCTCTGCAGTCAATGCGGCTTCCAGACAATCGCCGAGGCGGGTTCGGGGATCGGTGACGATCTGGATGAGGCTTCCGGCGAGGACGCCGTCGCGGTTGGCCGACGGTGTGACGGCGGTGGGATCGCCCCCAATCGACTCGATCGCTTCCACGCAAAGGTGAAAGTGCTTGAGCTCCTCGACGCGCATCACCTCGAGCTCTTCGCGCATGGGCCCGCCCGGAAAGCTGCCGAAGGCGTCGTGCTTGGACAGCAACCCTTCATAAAGCCGCGTGCCTGTCCGCTCGAAGGCGGCCCGCTGTCCGAGCTTGTCGATGAGCACCGCGGCCCGTTGACCCCGGAGCGCGGCGAATGCCGACTTGGCAACACCTTTGAAGGTTCGGGCGCCAGGAATGCTGCCCATGACCTCACTGTCGGCGGCCGCGTCGGTGCGCAGCTTGGAAAGCGAGTTGGTCGACGGCAAAAGAAGATCGGCCGGCGTCGCGTAGTCGTCGAATGCCGATCCGCTGATTCCCGTGCGATTACGACCGGCTGGTTTCGCCATGGTCCTTCTCCTTGGACGGCATGCTGACGTCGAGCTGCGGGACACGGTTGCGGGAGAGCTCTCCGCCCGGCGACCAAACGAATTGCTGACCTATGACATCGAGTGACGGCGAGCCGTCTTTGCCGAGGTACGCCCGGTAACGCAGCGAGCTCGGCGAATCCTCTTCGGTGGGCACGATACGCGTGCCGGACGCTCGCAAGCCCAGCTCGGCGTCGACGACTCCGTCGATATGACGGCGTTGCAGTGACCAGTCGAGCGTCGGCGGCATCTCCAACGACAAAATAGTGTCGGGATCGCGACGCTCGTTGGTCGCGATGAGCTTGCCGACGGCGACCAGCTGGCCGCTTTCGTACGAGCCGAATCGCGTCCAGATGTCTTTGATCCTGGGCGAGCTCTCTTGCGCCACCCAGCTACGATAGAGAAAGACCTCGGTGGCCTCGTGCAGCAGCCATTTCTCCAGCCAGGTTTCGCCCGAGTCGATGAGCGAGCCGTATTGCGTGAGGTGCTGTTCCTCGACCAGGCCGATTTCGGCGAAGAGCTGACGGGCGACCGGGTCGGCGCACTGGGGCCCGAGGGACATCAACTGGTCACGCAACTGGGTCTTGATTCCGATCAGCGTCAATAGATTTATCTTGGAGGCGATCTGGGTGCTCAGGCGATCGTACGGTGTACGAAGATCATCATCCGGCGCGCGATGCGTCGACGGGGTCGGCCTGCCGCTACGGATGGTCGTATAGCCTTGCAAGATCGTATTGGCGTCCCGGCCGTCGAGTCGGTCGAGCAGCGCCGCCCAGCGGTACAAGTGATCGACGTCCTCGCTGAGCGAAAACCTATAGACGGATGCCAGGTAGGGATCGGGCTCCGCCTGAGCCAACAGCGACGTGAGCTCGACCGCGGCTTGCGTGTAGCCGATCGCCGCTTCGACCGGAGACAAATCTGGCGGCAGAAGGTTCATGAGCAGCGCTTGTTGCTGATGCTCGACGCGGCGAATCATAGCCAAGGGGCCAGCCAGATTGGGGTCGGCACGCGAGAACGCATGCAGAAAACGATTCTGCTCGTTCTCGACGCCGGCCATCACCATGATGCGCATGCGGGTTTGCGCGTCGTCGTCGAGCTTGCTGATGGGTTGCGGCGCCAGCTCGCGCAGCGTGAAGCGCTGCTCGTCGATCGCCGTGCCTTTTCCGTCCAACCACGAAGCCGTCATCTGGTTCTCCTCACATCGTCTGAGCTCATCGCTTGGCGGACTGTGGCTGATTGCGCGTGACGTCCACGGCTTTCTTGTCGGGCTCCGCTTGACGGAACGACAAGGCAATCAAATGCGAAATGGGACCGGTTACCTTCTTGTTCAAGCCGTCTTTGGCCACGGCATCGTTCTTCTCGGGCTGGGCCGTGATCTGGCTGGCCACTGCGACCGGCGTCAGCGACGGCGGAATCGCCCAGTATTTGGTCGTAGGCTCGCGGGCCGTGCCGCCGATATCGACGCCAATGCGCGCGGTAGGAACATGTCGCGCCATACGCAGATCGAGGGTGGGCTGCGCGAGGTTGCCGAACACGATCCGTCCGTGCTCGAGATCATAAGTCTGGCCAAACATCCGGACGGCGCCGCGAGGCGCCAACAGGACAGTACCCACAGCAGTGGGAATATCGGTATCCAGCGCCAGCGTGATATCTGCCGTGGCCTTGACGTCGAGCTCGGGCCCGTGCACGTCTGCAGTGCCCTTCACCACGACGGTATTTCGCTGCATATGCTTGGGGTCGGCTTTGTGCTTGCCCGACAGCGGCACGGCAATGGGCTCGGGTCGGGCGTTGCCTACTTTCACGTCGTCGAGACGCGCGGTGGGCAAAAGACCGGGTGTGCGATCGTCCTGCAGATCAATCCGGGCGCCCTTGTCGAAACTGACCCGGGTGGCGAAACCGGTCTTCGGATCCCGTTTGCCGTCGAGCGTGACGACCGAGTCCACCAGACCCAGCGTCGTATCCCACTGGACCGGATAGCGCTTGAGAGTGAGCTGGCCGGTGAGCGCGTCGGTACGCAGATCGCGAATGGTGACCTTGGCGCTACCGTCAAGCGTGCCGCCCGTGCCGGCGGTCATGCGCAGCTTGTCGATATTAATTGCGTTTTCTGCAAAGTCGAGACGCGCGGCAATATCGCGATAAGTGACCGCGGAGCTCGACAGCGTCGCTTGACCTTTCGAGACCACCAGCGTGCCACTTAGCGACGGCTTTTGGCTCGTCCCAGCCGCAACGAGCTTGCCGTCTAGCTCGCCACGGAGGACGCGAATGCGCGGCAGAAGCTCGCTGACCACCTCGACCTTGAAGCGCTTGGCGTCGATGGTGCCTTGTAGCTTGCCGCCTCGGAGAGGCACTTCGCCGCTGGCCTCCAGTGACGAGCCGTCGACCTCCACGGCGTTCAAGAGCATGCCCAGGCGCTCGTCTTTGAAGGTCGCTTCGGCCTCGAGCTTCTTGTATGCCGTCTCGCCGGATCGCAGACCGGCGACAGATGCGCGAGCCACGACTTTGGGATTGTCGATCGTGCCCGTCACTTTTGCAGTGGCCGATAGCACGCCCTGGAGTTGCTTCAATAGCTGCACACGCGTGAGATCGAAATTGGGCGTATTGGCGGTAATGGCCAGGGGCGCGTCTCGCCAGGACTCCCCCTCACCGAGGCTACCCTGGGCACGCAGGGCCTCGTCGCCGCGCACACTGACCGCGAGGTCGCCGGTGGTCGCTGCACCGTCGAGCTTGGCGTTGGAGATGAGGCTCACCTGGTTCATGCCGCTGAAGTCGAGGTCGCGGGCTTCGAGATGCGCGTTGGCTTTGGGATGGTTGTATGTTCCGGCCAGCGTCGCGGTACCGTCGACCGTGCCATGACGGACCAAGGGCACGATATTGAGCGCCTCGAACGGCAACCGCGAAATATCGATGTGCTTGAGGTTGATTGCGGCTGCCCACGGTGCCCGGCGATTGAAGGTTTTGCCGTCGGTGCCGCTGAGAGCTGGGGCCAGATCGATGGGCAGCTCACCAGTGGCTTCGACGACGCCCGCCGCCTTGCCGCCGCCTTCGGGCAACGACGACAGCGTCAGTGTGCTGCTCAGCCCCAGGTGTTTTTTGGCGTACTCGCCCGAGATCGCAAAATCGCCGTGCGCGTTGTCTGCGCCCCATCTCGCCACACGCATGCTGGCGTGGATCTGCGGATCGGACGTCGTGCCAGAGAGACTGCCCTGCGCGGTCACCTTGGCGCCGAGCGTGTAAAGAATAATGGGCTCGGATGAAATGGCCTTGGGGACGAGAAGATCCGCAAACCAAGGGTTCAGTAAGACCGATGCGTTGACCGAGCCCTCGACGCGCTGATCGGGCGCCAGCGGGATCGGCAGGCTGATCGTCGCGCTCGCCTTTTGACCGCCGATGGTCACGAAGGTCTTGGCATCGAGCCTTCCGGCTTCGAGCGCGCCTTCGCCGGTGGCATGGAAGCGAATGAGATCGCGCGCGCTGCGACCGTCGCCTGCGCCGGCAAAGCTGGCGTGCACGCTCGGACGATCCATCGTGCCGTGCGCTTCCATCTTGGCTTCCAGATCGGTGTGCGGCAGGACATGCCCTGGCGACATCAGCGCCGAAAGCTGACTGAGATCGAAGTGCTCGAGGGCGACATGGACGTTTTCGATCATCTTACCCATGAGCCGCCCCTCGACGGTGAGGTGCTGTTTGTTGTTGCTGAGGCCGAGCGGGCTAAGCGCAAATGTGTTGGTCTGAAAGTCGGCACTCAGATGTGCCGGGTGATCTTCCTGCCAAGGCGTGCCACCACCACGGAGCCGCAAGCGCTCGAGCGTGGCTTCCAAGCCGAGAACCTTCTTGTCCTGAATGCGCGGAACGGCCATCGCGCGCAGCTCGAGGTCGATGCCTTCGTTGCCATGGCCGTCGACGCGTAGCCGCACGCCCTTGGTATCGCCATCGACGCCGACCTGGACGACACGCAGGGTCATGCCGCCGACCACGAGCTCGGTGGCGTCGACCTTGGCGTGGCCCGACAGGCCAGCGACCTTGGCGTCGAGCGAGATACGGTTGATGCGATTGTTCTCGATGCGAAAGTTACGAACCAAGCCTGTGGCGTGGGCGGTGAGCTCTTCGCCCTTTTTCGCCTCGGCATCGAGCTTGACCGAGCCGCCGATCTTGGGCGCGCCAAAAAGCTGCAGCGGCCGCAGATCGGAGGCATCGACGTGGACCTTGCCTTCGCCCGTCTGGTCGAACCGATAGATGCCACGGGCGTCGACGTCTGCGAACGGCGAGGCCATGACGAGCTGCAACAGCTCCACGCGATCGGCATACAGATGCGCGCCAGCGCGGAGACGCGTGTTGGGGTTGGCCAGATCGACTGCCAGCGACGCGCGCAAGTCGTCGATGGCACCGTTGGCTTCGACGGCGATCAACGCCGGGCCGGTCAGCTCCATCTTTTCGACCTTGCGGCGGAGCTCGGTGGTGTCGCCCGTGATCCGGAGGCGCACCCGACGAAGGTCGACCTTGTCGACGACATGTGCGGCGCCCTGGGCTTCGATCGTCGCGTGGGCGGGTGAGGTCAGGTCGACACGCAGTTGATCGAGGCTGGCCACCATGCCGTGGCTGAGACCGGCCCGCGCATAGACCTCGGCGCGGACGTCAGTGTCGTGCGGGGCGCGCTCGATCGGCACCCCTGCCTTCAACTGGACGAACCGCGCCTGGACCTTGAGATCCGCCAGCACGACCGAGATGGGCAAATGCTTGGGCGGCTTCGGCATCTTGACGTCAGCCATGGTCGACAAGTTGTCGCGCCCGTCGGAGAGTGGCCGCGACACCACGGTGACGCCTTCAACCGCCACCTTGTCCACTTGCACACGGGTCAGCACCAGCGCCAGGAGCGAATATTTCACTTCGAGCCGTTTGACCTCGACGGCCATGCGGCCATCGAGATCGTTGAGCACGATGTCATAGAGGACGATGCCCCGGGTGAGGTCGCCCTCGGACTTTCCTAGCGTCACACCGCCGGGGAAGGCCGGCTGCGCCTTCTTGAGGCCATAGGCCAGGATCTCTTCGCGGGCGCTATTGGTCTTGAGATAGAGAAACGCGCCAGCCACAACGTTCACGACGACCACGAAGGTCGCCAGAACGATGTAGCCGATGATTCTAAGGGCGCGAAGGAGCTTGGGGTGCTTGCGCATCAGGGCGTCTCCTGCGGGGCTTTCGTCTCGGTTTTCGTGTCGGATTTGTTCGCGCCGTGCGGATAGAGCGTGACGGTGATTGTGGCCAAGTTACTCTTGGGGCCGATGTCGACCGCGCCTTCGACGACTGCTTGGTCATAGCCGCCATTCTTCACTTCACGTGACATCGTCTGTTTGAACTTCTCGTACTCGTCATGCCGGAACACCTGGCCCCGACGAAGCCCGAGCTGGTACTGCTGGAGACGGCGCCGCGTCTTGTCGTCGAGACCATCGACGCCGAAGACCTTCACGTCCCCAATCACGGTGGGCGGACCCTCCTCTACGGAGAGCACCACGTCACGAGCCAAGGGCTTCTTCGGCTGGGTCTTGCCCTCGGCCAACACGACCTTCGTCGCGTAGTAGCCGTTCTCTTCGTAGAAGCGCTGAATCCGCATGCGGTCGGCCTGCACTTCGAGCTCGTCATAGGGATGGTTCGGACCCGGCGTGCAGAGCGGGACCGGCTTACTCGCAAGGCCGTTGCGCAGAGTCCGCGCGCTGACGTGATGCACGCCGCGCAGCTCCAAGCTCGACACGTACGGACGGCTATCCGGTGGACGCGCACACCCGAACGCGAAACAACACAGAACAAGACCTATAACGCGAACTTGAAAGGGACAGCTCGGCCGCAACCTCATTCGCGCCCTTGTCTGCAATGCATAGGCCACGCTCGAGACTGACGTGCCACGGGGGGGCGACCCTGATGGAGACCGAGTCAAAATGCCTCGACAGTGCAATTTGGACTATGTCCGTCTTAGCTCCCGGCGAAAGACCTAGAGCTGAAGGGCGGGGACGGCTGAAGTCCGCCAGAGACGCGCTCGAAGAGGCGCCAAAGCTCGTCACGTCGACCTGCGACGGTATGACCGCTAGAGCCCGGAATCCATCCGTCCGATGAAGTCGCGCGCGTTTCGACGGCCCACTCTTCACCCCATCGGTTGCACCACAAGCTCGGCTAACTCGACAGACGAGGTTAACTCTCGAGCCAGCTTGTTGAGGTTGAAGCCGAACCCTGCCCGCTGACCGCATCATCTCGACGGACCGCACCATTGGCCCATGAAATCCATCTCGACTGGACTTGATAGCGGCAATCGGCCCGGCGTCAGCGAGCGCTTGAGCGGAAGCAGCGATGCGGCGCTATCCCAGAGGTGACAAGTCTTTCGATTGATTCGGACACCCTTCGTCGATCGAGGAGTGGCCGCGTCCGAACGCTTCGGTTACCATCCAAAGCGGAGTTCTCGACTTGGAGGCTGACTCGCTCATGCGCAATATCATCGCCAATCTCAAACGTCAGCATCGGGAGCTTACCCAGGTGACGATGGAAATCGTTCCGCGCCTCGTGCCAGACGCGCTAGCTTTGGATGCGTCGCCGGTGCGGCGGAGCCTCCAGGCGCTGACAGGCATCTTGAAGGTCCATGTGGCGATGGAAGACCGGTCGTTCTATCCGTTCCTGTTGGCACATCGCGACACTCATCTGCGGGGGCTCGCCGAGCAATTTCTGACCAAGCGAGACGAGATTCAGGAAAGGTACCTGACGTACGCGTCAGCGTGGCTAGAGCCGGGCGCCATCGAGAGAAATGCCAATCGTTTCATCGAAGATAGCCGCTCGATGTTTCTCGAGCTCGGTACTCGGATGTTGCAAGAAGACCGCGAGTTTCATCCGCTCATTCTCGAACGCGCTGCGCAAGAATCCTGACATTCATCGATATCCTGGCTGCCTACGTCGCCGCCGCTGGGGCCTCTGAACGTCGCGGATGACCAGCCACGCTAACGCCCGTCGAGCATTTTCATCACGGGCATATGACCGATGCTACTTTTTTCAGTGCGACCCACCTTCACGCAATCGATGAAGATAACTATATTTCGCCTTCCTGCATCTGGACCAATTTCGCCCCCACAACCGGTCAGATTTCCAAGTCCGCCGCAGATTGTTCGGGTTGGACATCGCGCAACTGGTTCATTTGCGCCAGCAAGTCTCGGTGAGCGTGCGCGCCGACTCAAATGCATGTCGCGGACGAGCATCTCGTAGAGCGTGGTGCCAAGCACGTAGAAAGCCGGGCCAGGGTAGAGCAGGATTTCGAGTAGCTGGGTATGTCGTTTCGTTTGAGCCTTCCGCCGCGCGAGCCGGCACCGCGCGATCCATCACGGCTCGATGCGTCGAGCGTACCCTTTGGCGTGCTGTTGCGACGCGGAGCTCATCAACGCCGGCCAGAAGCTCAAGGGTCCAATGTCGGGCGATGAGACGAGACGCTGCTGGCCGCCGAGCGTTTTGGAAGACGCACGGTGAACGTGGTACCGGCCGAGGTGCTCGATTCCACTTCGATCGTGCCTTGGTGTGCATCGACGATGTGCTTCACGATGTAGAGGCCGAGGCCGATGCTGCGACTGGCGGAATCGGACCCTGTCGTGGCACGTTTCATCGGTTCGAAGAGTCGACCGAGCGCGTCGGGGAGAATCGGCGATCCTTGGTTGTGTACGGTGAGGATCACGACGCCGTCCTCTCCGCGTGTCTCGACGTGGACGGTCGACCCCACGGGGCTATACTTGAGCGCATTGGTGACGAGGTTCTGCACCACTTGCGCGATGCGATCGGGGTCCCACTCACCGTCCCCATCGCCGCTCGACTGCACCCGCAGGTCGCGGTCGGGATAACTTGCTTCGACCTCGTCGAGAACATCGCGCGTCACGTCGTGGAATCGCGCCGGGCGGAGCTCGATGAAAATCTCGCCGCTCAAGC
>Ga0123338_10003057_pt1 | contig 15298 bp, 20 predicted proteins | sample grotaG_FD_89793 | JGI IMG/M metagenome (GOLD analysis project Ga0123338, IMG submission 89793) | Glacier valley bacterial and archeal communities from Borup Fiord, Nunavut, Canada, to study Microbial Dark Matter (Phase II) -... | ecosystem: Environmental > Aquatic > Freshwater > Ice > Glacier ...
CCTGTTCATTGATCTGCTGCGACGGCGCCCGAAGCAGAAACCACTTTCGCTCGATCAGCCGATGGGCGACGAAGGCGGCGACGAGAACATGTTGCTGCAGCTTCCAGACGCCAGCATGAATCCTGAACGGGACCTGCTCGATCAGGTGCTGGATGAGAAACTGCAGAATGCGCTCACCACGCTGCCAGAGACGTTCCGCATCGCAGTACTCCTTTGCGATGTCGAAGGCAAATCTTATGAGGAGATCGCGCATCTGATGAACTCCTCAATCGGCACGGTACGCTCTCGCATCCACCGCGGACGATTGCTGCTCCGCAAGAACATGGATGCGCAGACCAATGGAACAACAAAAACGCGTCGAACGACGAAGAAGAAAATCTCGCCGTTTTCCACGCTGAGCGCGAATGCCGCCTGACGATAGACATGTTTCACGATCGTGTTTACCGAATAAAAGCAGTTCGCGATACACCTATGAGATGCATCCAATACAAGATACATCCAAACGGAAAAAGCGCTGACATAGTGTCAGCGCTTTTTTTGTGCTGCTGGCTAAGGAATAATTATAGTGCCTTTACCATTGATTTTTAGTTTGCACTAAAATTAACATGTTTATCCTTGACAAACATAATTTAGAGGGTATATACTAGCTTTGTCGGGCAGCCGGTCAATAATGACGAGCAGCTGATTCCCGGCGTTAGAATCAAGCTGTAGCATCTGTAGCAAAGTTTGCTGCAGTCATAGGAAGAAAAGACCAAATGCATATCGTGAGCAAAAGAGCGTTTACGCTCATTGAACTGCTTGTCGTCATCGCTATTATCGCTATCCTCGCGGCGATACTTTTTCCTGTTTTCGCTCAGGCACGAGCGAAAGCGCGACAGACAGCCTGCCTCTCCAATCAGAAACAGATCGGGCTGGGAGCGATAATGTATGCACAGGACAATGACGAAACTTTCGTACATACAGAGTGGGGTGGGGATGTGGACGATGCGCATGAATACTACTGGGGCGATATGCTGGCGCCCTATCTCAAAAACTGGCAGATACTGCAGTGTCCGAGCGTCACACAGCCAGTTCTCTTCAAGACAGGTGTTACGCTCTACAGTCGGCAGGAGACTTACAGCTATGGCATCAACGATATCACGGATAATACAGCCGCCTGTACGCCGGGCTCTGGCGATCCCGACAGTCCAGACTGCAACCATATCGGCGTCGCGAAACATGCCATGGCAGCCGTCACTTACCTTGCAGAGACAATTCTAATCGCGGACAGCGTCCCCGAGGCAGTCGATAATGGCGGCGTCGATGCCTTCGCCCCGAGCAGTAATCCGACTGATCTGGGGCATAGCAGGCACGAGATCAACTGGCAGCTCGGTCATCGCGACAACACTTTTTTGCAGTTGAACAGACAGCAGCAGGATGGCTTTCCTCTTCATAGCGAAGGTTTCATCTACGTGCTTGCCGACGGGCACTCGAAGTGGCGTAAGAGAGGGCACTACGCAAACGGAGCCTATTCCGGCGGCACGAAAGACGAGGAATGGATCGCGTCACGACCGTAGGAGATAATGAGTCGTCCGCAGTGAATCGAATAAACGCAACGATTCACCACCCTCACTCCCTTCTTTGAACAAAAGCAAAGGAGGGGGAGTGAATACATTTCCCCTCGACTTTCGATGAGGAGACAAATAGTTACCGAGCTTTTATCGTATCAAGACGAGGTACTTGAAAAAGTTCCGCATCCCGTGCCGCAGATTGATTGCAGCAAGCAGCGGCTTCCTTTCACGCAATGAAGCCGTCATCCACTGAAACTTTTGCAGGGCAAGATATCGATACCAGAAAGCGACGCCGCAGAGAAGCAGAACGGCTGACCGCTGCAGACGAGAACATACGTTCGCGGACATACGTGCGTCTGGCAATATCCTGCTTGTTACCCTTGCTCATCGCAGAAGCATCGTGCCGACGGTAGCTGCATATCGCTCGATTTATGAAGATCAAGTGCCCAAGTCGTGTGATTCGAAGCCACATATCCTGATCCTCGGCGTAGTGAAGACTCGTATCGAAAGACCCCACTGCCTTCAGTATACTATGGCGAACCATGCTCGCGGAAGGGAGGAAACATGGGTCATAGACTACGCTGGAGAAAGTGGTAGGCTCATTTAATTCTTTCTTCAGCAGTTTTCTGCCTTCGATATAGCGCCGGTTGCGCCCCCATGCTTCGCGCTGGCTGCCTTCGATCGGATTGCCTGCACTGTCGATTTCGCGCGCCAGACCATGAGTTCCCACAGCTTCGGGGACGGTTTCGAGCATTCCGACCATCAGCTCGAGCGCATCGAAATCCCACAGATCGTCGGCGTCCAGAAACGCAACATATTTGGTCTGCGGGCAGGCCGCAGTGATTGCCATATTGCGCGCTGCCGACACCCCCGCATTGTCTTGATGCAGACATCGAATTCGGGCGTCCCGGGAGCCGAACTGCTGTGCAAGAGCCAGAGTGTTGTCTGTGCTTCCATCATCGACGATCAGCAGTTCCCACTGGCGAGTGTCTGATCGAGAACGCTGCAGACGGTTTCGGAGAGATAGCGCTCGGCGTTGCATGCCGGTACGATAATCGAGACGAGAGTATCCATGCTCGGCACTCCTGAACTTCATGATTCAGAAACGGTATGATTCAGAGACGACTGAAGCGGTCAGTATTTCGCGCTTATGTTTCAGGCTTATATCGATTGAAGCTTCTTCTGTGGAACCGGGGCGCTACGTAGTGGCTCGAATCTGTTCCGGGCTATTGCTGACTTCTTGAAAATGTCGCATCGCTGCCAACGCTCCGTACGAAATGGACAGCCACCGCTGCCGTGATTCGATGGGCGAAACAAAGGTTTTGCCTATATGCTGTACGACCGCCATTCTCTTTTGTTGCCGGTATTCATTCGTAGTCAATGCTGGTTCGTCTGGTGAAAACACAAAAATCCCTTTTGTCTCAACATCGTGTTGGAGACAAAAGGGATATATTTCTAGGCGTATGTTTCTACAGAATACACGGAAGGAAATCGAAAACCCATGCGGGCAACGAAATACGCGGACGGATCATTTTTCGCGGAAGGGCATGCCCATCGCTTTGAGCAGACCGCGCGCTTCTTCGTCAGTGGTCGCGGTCGTACAGATGATGATGTCCATACCGCGTACCTTGTCGATCTTGTCGTAGTCGATTTCCGGGAAAACGAGCTGCTCTTTCATTCCCATCGCGAAGTTTCCGCGTCCGTCGAACGAGTTGGGCGAGATGCCCTGGAAGTCTCGAATTCGAGGCAGGGTCGCGTTCACGAGGCGATCGAAGAACTCGTACATACGCTCGCCGCGCAGTGTGACCTTGCACCCGACGCGTGAGCCTTCGCGCAGCTTGAAGTTCGCGATCGACTTGCGCGCATAGGTGATCGAGGGCTTCTGACCGGCGATTGTGGTCATGTCGCGTACTGCGCCATCGAGTTCTTTAGCATCGCCACCGGTCTGACCGGCGCGCCCGACGCCCATGTTGATCACGATTTTTTCGAGCTTCGGAACCTGCATTACATTCGTATAGCTGAACTGCTTGATCAGGTTCGGAGCGATATCGCTTTTGTAGCGCTCTTTCAAACGTGCCATTCTCTGTACTGGTCCCTTTCTAGCCTGCCGATTTCTGACCGGCGGCGGGAGTGGATGCTTCTATTCTGGAGCGGTCGTATTTTGGCTGGACCGGCTTTAGAACACGGAACTGAAATCCCGGTTTGGATCTGCAAATTCGGCAACGGTAAGCCCGGGACTGAAGTCCGGTCTGGATATGCGAAGTCCGCCATATCCTATTCAAGAGGCGACTGAGACCGGACATCAATCCCACGAACTTAGGCTAACCTCAATAATTATCGAGCGAAATTTTCGGCTATTTTGATCTCAAAACGACCCCAAATTCAGTGCGGTAATTTTTGCGCGTTGCCTTAGTTGGTTTTGCAGACTCAGACCAGCGCCTCACAACCGGGCGATAGCCGATTCGTTCCACATCAATGTCATACGCCGATGCCTAGGCCAAAACGTCGATTGCTTTCGCGCAGTCAGGGTGCTTGCAGACGCGATATTTGCGACGCGAAAGTTTCTCGGTGCCTTCTTTGTAAGCATAGCCGACGCGAGTCGGACGCTGACATGACGGACAGACGAGCATCACTTTGGCAGTGAACAGCGGGGCTTCGATTTCGAGGCGGCCGCCTTTCTGCGTCTGACTGGCAGCAGCGGCTCCCGCCCGGTTGCTCGGGCGATCCTTCTGATGCTTGATGATGATGTTCGCGCCTTTGACGATCACTTTGTTTTCTTTGGGCATCGCCGTCAGAATTTCGCCGCGCTTGCCCTTGTCTTTTCCGGCGATCACCTCGACGGTATCGCCTTTTTTGACGCGGAGCTTGACCGGCTCAAGCGGTTTAGATTTTTTCAGTTTGGGCATTACAGCACCTCCGGCGCGAGCGAAACGATCTTCATAAAATCGTTCTCGCGCAGTTCGCGAGCGACCGGTCCGAAGATGCGTGTGCCGCGCGGCTCCTGATTCGGCTGAATCACGACCGCCGCATTGTCATCGAATCGCAGCACGGAGCCGTCCGGACGGCGAATCGGATGGCGGGTGCGAACGACGACGCATTTGACGACATCGCTCTTCTTGACCTGCTGATTAGGGGTTGCGGATTTGACGACGCCGACGATGACATCACCGACGTAGGCGTAGCGTGTGCTGGACCCTTTCAGGACTCGAATGCACATGATCTCGCGTGCGCCGGAGTTGTCCGCGCACTTCAAACGGGTGTAGGGTTGGATCATTGCCTATTTTGCTTTCTCGATGATGCGAACGACGCGCCATCGCTTCTCTTTGGACAGCGGTCGCGTCTCCATTATTTCGACGGTATCGCCTTCACCGCAGCTCTGTTCATCGTGCGCCTTAAACTTGGTCGTGCGGCGCATGAACTTTCCGTAGAGCGGGTGACGAACGCGGCTTTCGACCGCGACGACGACCGTTTTCTCCATTTTGCTGCTGACGACTCGACCCTGGCGCACTTTGCGGCGTCCACGATCTTTGTCTGGCGTTCCTTCGAAGTGAAGGATGTCCGGCACGGTCGGCATAACGGGCACGGGCACAGGGGCCTTCGGTGCGCGTTTGCCTTTGGCGGGCGGTTCGACGGCTGCGGTTTCGATAACCGGCTCTGCTGCAGGCGCTTCCACGATTGATTCAGCCACTGCGGTTTCCACTGCGGAGGCTTCCGCGACTGGCACAACTGGAGTTTCGACTGCAGGAGTCTCTGCTGGCGTTTCTTCTGCTGCGGGAGCCTCATTTACGGGCACTGCTTCCGCTGCGGCTAATGGCGCTTCTGCCGCTGTGGTTTCAGCGGGCGTCCCTGTCTCTTCCGGCGGTTCCGGATTTACTGTCTCATCTGACATATCTATTTCGCCTCTTTCTGTGCAGCAATTTCGCGCTCACGCAGAATTGTCAGTACGCGGGCGACCTGCTTACGCGCCGTGTGAATGGCTGCCGTATTGTCCAGTTGCCGCATCGCATTTCGGCGGCGAAAATCGTACAGCGAGGCGCGCTGTGCGGCGACTTCCTGATGCAGTTCTTCATCGCTCATCTCGCGCAGCTGCTCACGTACCTGTTTGATCTTGAATTCAGCCATTGGTCGGCTCCTCGACCGCATTTCCGGTCCCGACCTCGGCTCCCGCCTCGGTCGCACTCACTGTCTCACTGTTTGCAGACTCTGTACTTACAGTCTCTGCGTTCGTAGTTTCTGTCTCCGCTGCCTGTGTGTGCGCTATCGTCGGCTCGACTGCAGCGATTTCGTCCAGTTCCACTTTGTCGCGCTGATCCACACCGGCAATATCGCCCGCTGCATCCAGAGAATCCAGACTCTTGGGCGCTTTTTTCGCCGTCTGCGGCGGCACTGAGGCCTCGCGCTTGATGAACTTGGTTTCGATCGGAAGCTTATGTGAGGCGAGACGCATTGCTTCACGCGCGTCCGCTTCGCTGACGCCGCCCATCTCAAACAGCACACGCCCCGGCTTTACAACTGCGACCCAGCCTTCGGGCGCACCCTTACCGGAACCCATGCGCGTTTCGGCAGGCTTCTTGGTAAACGGTTTGTCAGGGAAGATACGGATCCAAATCTTTCCCGAACGACGAATATAGCGGTTCATCGCGATACGTGCCGCTTCGATCTGGTTGGCGGTCATCCAGCACGATTCTACTGCCTGCAAACCGAAATCGCCGAACGATACGACCGTGCCGCCCGACGCTTTGCCGGTGCGGCGTCCGCGATGCTGCTTACGGTGCTTGACGCGCTTTGGCATCAACATGATATTTTCTCCTCCATTGAGCGGGAATCGGCATACGCAGACGATTCTCGGAAGCCAGCAGCGAACTGCCGTAATCTCTGAATCTATATCGCCGCACGGAGCCTATCCGCCGAACGCCGCTGATACTCGATCGATTTCGATCAAAAACATCTTTCGTTTCGATCGAGTCTCAGTCGGCGCGGGACACACAAACAGATGTAAAGGCTACTCTGAACCAACACAGGGCAAACATTAGCCGGATGCGGGAGGACCGCCGGGTCGGCTGCCGCCACTGCCAGGAGGACGACTTCCGCCACCCCCACCGGAATAGCCACCGACGCCACCGGGCGGACGACCGCCGCCTCCGCCGCCAGCATAACCACCCCCTCCCCCGCCGGGGCTTCCGCCACCGCCGCCGCCGAAACCGCCGCCCCCACCGGGCCGCCCGCCTCCGCCCCCACCCCGCCCTCCACCGCCACCACGACCGCCGCGATCTCCGCCGCCACCGCGTCCGGCACTGCCGCCTCTGCCACCACGATCTCCGCCGCGATCCGAACGCTCACCGGAACGATCCGGGCGTCCATCGCCACGTGGCGCGCGCGGCATCTCCGGCTCGGACTGTCGGGGCTGGCCCGGCAGCACGTCGCCTTTATAGATCCAGACCTTGATTCCGATGTGACCGTAGGTCGTTGCAGCTTCTGCGAAGCCATAATCGATATCCGCTCGCAGCGTATGCAGAGGAATCTTGCCCTGACGATCCTGCTCTTTACGCGCCATTTCGGCGCCTGCAAGCCGCCCGGAGCACATGATGCGAATGCCGCGCACACCAAGCTTCATCGCGCGCAGGATCGACTGACGCATTGCGCGCTTATAGGCGATCCGCTTTTCGATCTGCTGCGCGATCGACTCGGCGACGAGCTGCGCATTCATATCTGGCTGGCGAATCTCCTGCACGCTGACATGAACCTGCTTTTTGATCAGTTTCTGAAGCGCATCCTTCAGGTCATCGACGCCCTTGCCGCCGCGTCCGATGATGATGCCCGGCTTCGCCGTATGCACCGTCGCCTTAACGCGCGTGCCTGCCCGCTCGATTTCGACGTGCGAGATCGCAGCGGCAGAGAGCGTCTTCTTGATATGGCGGCGAATCAGGTAGTCCTCATACAGAGCTTCTGCGAAACCGCGTTTCGGAAGATACCATTTACTGTCCGAGTCGCGGATCACGCCGAGCCGAAATCCGATCGGGTGTACTTTCTGTCCCAAGTCTTCGTCCTTTCGAGGCGCCGCACGGGTTCGAGCCGTGCAGCGCGGCATCCACTACGCGCCCGTTTCCGGTTTTACAGTCTTTTCGGCAGGTGTTTCCGTAACTTTCGACTCAGTTGTCGATTCCATATTTGCTTCGTCAGCGGTTTCAACAGTATGTTCAGTCGCCGCCTCGGTCACGACGGGAGCGATCGGTTCTGTCGTCGTCTCATGTACGATTTCGACAGGCGCCGCCTCTTCATGCGCCGAAACAGGGGCGGTCGATTCCACAACTGGTGCAGTCTCATGATGCTCTGCGACAGGTAACGTATTTTCGACGATGCCTACCGGAACCGTCTCTTCTTTGACCGCTTCTACTGCTTTCGGGGCAGTCGCCTGCGGCTGCTTCGCTTCACGCGCTGCCTGTGCCCGGCTGCGGGTTGCGACCGGTTTGCGCGGCTTGACCGGGCGCGGTCCGACCTCTTCGACGATTACGGTAATATGGCTGGTACGCTTCAGGATACGATAAGCGCGACCCTGTGCGCGAGGCTGTACTCGTTTCATACGCGGACCTTCGTCCACGCGCGCTTCAATCAGTCGCAGATGGTCGGGATTCAGCCCGTGGTTGTTGGCGGCGTTTGCGACAGCCGAGGTCAGAACCTTCGAGATATAGCCTGCGGCGCGGTTCGGGATAAAGCCCAGGAAAGCGAGCGCTTCGGTGCAGTAGCGTCCGCGTACGGCGTCCATCACGAGGCGCGCTTTGCGCGGCGGAACACGAATGAACTTCGCGACCGCCTGCGCCTGATTGTCTTCCACTTTGCGACCGCGATTCTTCTTACGGTTTTCGCGGTGCTGTTTCGGGCGTTCGAGTACGCCCACATTCGTATCGTCTGACATGACGTTGTGCGTCCTTTTTATCTAATTCCGTACCGGTCGATCATCATGACAGGTGCGGGAGAAACTAGTCTCGGTCTTAGCCACCAATTCAATGTAATATGGCGGGCTTCGCATCTCCAGACCGGGACTTCAGTCCCGTAAATGAGGTTACTTGATGCCGGAGCGGCGTTCGACCTGCTGACCGGCGTGACCACGGAACAGGCGGGTGATCGCGAATTCGCCCAGCTTGTGCCCGACCATGTTCTCCGTGATGAAGATCGGAATATGCTTGCGTCCGTCGTGCACCAGCATCGTGTGTCCGATGAAATCGGGGAAGATCGTCGAGCGTCGCGACCAGGTTTTGATCGCTTTCTTCTCGTTGCGCGCGTTCATGCCGCGCACCTTCTCCAGCAGCTTCGGGTCCGCATACGGACCTTTTTTTAATGAGCGTCCCATAGTATCTCCAATAAGGAGTGCAGTGGAAGGAATAAACGGGAGCGAATCGCCCACGACTCATTCCTTCCGCCCCACCACTTACTTGCTGCCTCGCTTGCGAATGATGTACTTGTCCGTCGACTTGTTGTGGCGCGTCTTGCCGCCGATGGCTGGCTTGCCCCACGGAGTGGCAGGTCCCTTACGGCGACCGACCGGGCTCTGTGCCTCACCACCGCCGTGCGGGTGGTCTCGCGGGGTCATCGCGACGCCACGAACGTGTCCGCGCTTGCCGCGCCAGCGTGTCGCGCCCGCTTTACCGAGCGAGATATTCTCATGCTCGGGGTTCCCGACCTGGCCGATGGTCGCATGGCAGGTGAGCAGGATCAGGCGGGTCTCACCGGAAGGCAGTCGCACCTGCGCGTACTTCGCTTCTTTCGCCATCAACTGCGCGCTCATTCCGGCAGAGCGGACGAGCTGTCCGCCCTTGCCGAGATGCAGTTCGACATTGTGGATCAGCGTGCCGACCGGGATCGCTCGCAGTGGCAGGCTGTTGCCGGGGCGAATGTCCGCCGTATCGCTCGCGGTGACGACATCGCCTTCTTTGAGTCCGACGGGCGTCAGGATGTACCGCTTCTCGCCGTCCTCGAACTCGATCAGCGAGATTCGGCAGGAGCGGTTCGGGTCGTATTCGATCGTCAGAACTTTCGCGGGCAGATCGTACTTATTGCGCTTGAAGTCGATCACGCGGTACATACGCTTGGTTCCGCCGCCGCGGAAGCGCGTCGTGACGCGCCCCTTGTTGTTGCGTCCACCGCTCTTTTTGAGCGGCTCGAGCAGCGGTTTATGCGGGTCTACGTGCTGGTTCTTACCTTCTTTTTTCGTGAGTTCCGAAAAGGTATAACCGGAGCGAAAGCGTGTACCGGGGGTAGTTGGTTTGTATTTTCGTATCGGCATCGGTTATATCCCCTCGAACAGCACGATGGGCTTGTCGGTCGTCACGATTGCTTTTTTCCAATCGGGCGAATAGCCGGACTTGCCGCCACGTGAGGTCGCGCGTTTTTTCTTGCCTTTGACGTGGATCGTGTTGACCGCCGTCACGCGCACACCATCGCGTCCGTAGATCGACTGGATCGCGTGTGCGATTTCGATCTTGTTCGCGGTGATGCTGACCTTGAAATGATATTTGTTCATCACTGCCTGATCGGTGCTTTTTTCCGTCAGCAGCGGTCGCTCGATAATATCGTGCGGGTCTCTCATGCTGCCACCTCCTGCGCGGTCGCCTGTCGGGCTTTCGCCGGAGTCCAGACCGCTTCGATCTTGCTGACCGCGTCTTTGACGATTATGATCTTGTGCGCCACGAGCGCGTCGCGCACCGAGAAGTTGGGCGCGAACCGCAGTTCGATGCCCTGGCTCTGGAGGTTGCGCATCGACCGGATCAGCGTTTCGTTGTGCTCGGGAACGATCACCAGCACACGCCGCGTCTTGCCAAGACCAAGCGCCTTGAACAGTGCGAGCGCCGATTTCGTCTTGATCGCCTCGAAGTGGAGGCTGTCCAGACCGATCACTGCGCCTTCGGTGACTTTCGTCGAGAGTACACAGCGCATTGCACCGCGCCGCATCTTGATCGGGAACGCCTTGCGGTGATCGCGGGGATGCGGTCCGAAGACCACGCCGCCACCGCGCCACTGAGGAGCGCGAATCGTACCCTGTCGGGCGCGACCGGTGCCCTTTTGTTTCCAGGGCTTGCGTCCGCCGCCGCGCACATCGGAGCGCTGTTTGGTACTGTGCGTACCCTGCCGTTTGTTCGCCTCTTCGGCGACGATTGCCTGGTGCACGAGCGATTCGTTGAACGCAACGCCGAAGATCGCATCAGGCAGCGGCAACGAACCGAGTTCTGTTCCTGCGGTATCGTATAAAGGAATGGTTGCCATAGTGTTGATGTTCTCCTAGCGCTGTTTCAGCCGCGTAATCGTCAGCAAACCGCCGTCGGAGCCGGGAACCGCGCCCTCGATCAGCAGTAAGTTCTGTTCCAGATCGACGCGAATGATCCGCAGACCGCGCACCGAAACCTGTTTGTTGCCCATCTGACCCGGCTTGCGCGTACCCTTGAAGGTACGGGCTGCATCGGTCGCGCCGCTCGACTGCGGCTTACGGTGGATCATCGAGCCGTGTGTCTGGTCGCCGCCATGAAAGTGGAAGCGTTTCACGACGCCTGCAAAGCCCTTGCCCTTCGAGGTACCGGTCACTTTGACGCGGATGCCCGGGGTGAAAATGTCGCAGGTGATTGCATCGCCGAGCTTGATATCGCTCGTGTCATCCGTACGGATTTCGCGGAGGTGCCGCGTCGGGGTGACGCCCGATTTATTGAAGTGTCCCGTTTCTGGCTTGTTGACAAGGCGGGCGCGAATTTCGCCGAACCCGACCTGGACGGCTACGTAGCCATCTTTTTCAACACTTTTGAGCTGCGTGACAATGCAGGGACCTGCTTCTATCACGGAAACCGGTACGATTTCTCCCCGGTCGTTGAAGACCTGGGTCATCCCGATTTTCTTGCCCAGAATTGTGTCTACCACTGATTTCTCCTATCGACATATTTACGTTGCGAACTGGCAGGAATCAGCATCAAATGCCAGTCGGAATGCGGTTCGTGTGCATCCCATGCGTCTTCCAACTCGAGCAGCACGTCTGCTCTTTCTGATGCGTCTCCGAAATCTTTCAACCGCACTGCGAAGTGCATAAAGTTGCCATCTCTACGGATGAATGTCGTGCTTAATTGCTTCTCGAGATTACGCTGTCTGGCGGCGTTTTCCAATCATTCACGGTAAACATCTACCTCAGTGTTCTGCTCTGTTGTCTGTGCCATAACAGTCTCCGACCAGTCAATCCGGCTATCTCAAGCACCTGTCGGCAGCAACAACAAGTGCCATTGACTGTCTGGATGCTCTGTATCCCAGGCATCCTCTAGTTCCTGGAGGACTTTCGCGCGATCGTAAGCATCACCTGAGACCTGCAAACGCACTGCAAAATGCAGATATTTTCCATCTTGACGAACAAAGGCGGCACTAACCCGCTTTTCTAAACCACGCTGTTTCGCAGCGTCTTCCAGCCAGCTATAAACTGCATCCTGATCGTTCTCTTGCTCGACTTTTTGTACCATATCACGCTCCCTGCAGAGCTTCTTCAATCACTCTTAGAATGTGTCCGGCATCCTTACGAGCCAGTTCTGCATCCCTGACAGTAATTGAATATTCGCTCGCGTAATCGGCATAACACCTTACTGTGTAAAGCAATTCCAACCTTCGTCGCAGCTCTCGACGTTTGTCTCTAGAGGAGATTATGCGTATCAGAGCCTCTTCGAATAATTCGGGCGTCTCAGCGTGCGACCAAGCTTCTCGTTCCTGCGGTGGCTGCAAATTGCGATACAGCAAGAAAGCAGTACAGATTTGGTAAGCCGCATAGTAGAAGCGATTGACCGCACCCCGGTCGCTAACACCCTGCAAAGTACGCCCTGCCTGGAACGAATCGATTGCCATGTCACGCCAAAGTTTCCATTCGGGCACGAAACTCCATCCTCTGCCGCCGGAACTACAGCTTGATTTCGATGTCCACGCCGCTCGGAAGGTCGAGGCGCATCAGCGCGTCGATTGTCTTCGGACCCGGTTCGAGGATATCGATCAGCCGCTTGTGCGTCCGCTGCTCAAAATGCTCCATGCTCTCTTTGTCGATCGTGGTGCCACGGTTGACACACAAAATCATTTTTTCGGTCGGAAGCAGTACGGGACCAGCTACGCGCGCACCGGTGCGCTTCGCGGTGTCCACGATCTTCTCCGCCGACTGGTCGAGGATGCGGTGATCGAACGCTCGAAGGCGGATTCGCACCTTATCCTGACGGGTTGCGCTTGCCATACTGTGTTATTCTCCCGGTTCCATCATCCTCCCCTCGCCTTCACGCTATAGGAAGGAATCGGGGGTGAGGCTGTTCTGTCACACACTTGTGGACGATCACATACGATCTAAAATCATTCTCAAATCGTGAAGACACAAAAGAGGAGCCGGTCGCTGACGCACGTCCGGCGACCGGCTCCTGCATAACTATTAGTCGAAGATTTTGGTAACGACGCCTGCGCCGACGGTGCGTCCACCCTCACGAACGGCGAAACGCAAGCCCTCTTCCATCGCGATCGGCTGGATCAGTTCGCCCGTGATGCGGATGTTGTCGCCGGGCATCACCATCTCCACGCCCTCAGGAAGGTTCATCGTCCCCGTCACGTCCGTCGTGCGAAAGAAGAACTGCGGCGTGTAGCCCGTGAAGAACGGCGTGTGACGACCCCCTTCTTCTTTGGTCAGGATGTACAGCTCTCCCTGAAACTTCGTGTGCGGCTTGATCGTGCCGGGCTTTGCCACCACCTGTCCGCGCTCTACATCCGTGCGGTTCACGCCGCGCAAAAGCATTCCCGCGTTGTCGCCCCCGATGATCACATCGCACTTCTTGTGGAACTGCTCGAGGTCCGTTGCGATCGTCTGGCGCGTCGGCTTCAATCCCACCACTTCGACGGGCTCGTTGATCTTGATCGTCCCGCGCTCCACACGACCCGTCACCACCGTGCCGCGACCCGTGATCGTGAACACGTCTTCGATGCTCATCAAAAAAGGCTTGTCGTTCTCGCGCTCGGGCGTCGGGATGAAGCTGTCGACCGCGTCCATCAGTTCCCATATCTTGCTGTGCGCCGCATCGCTGCGCGTGAAGTCTTCGCTCAGCAGCGCCTGCGTCGCAGAGCCTTTGATCACCGGCGCGTCGTCGCCTGGAAACTCGTATTTGCTGAGCAGTTCGCGCACTTCGAGTTCGACGAGTTCGAGCAGCTCTTCGTCATCGACCATATCGCATTTGTTGAGGAAAACAACGATATGCGGCACACCCACCTGACGGGCGAGCAGGATATGCTCGCGGGTCTGTGGCATCGGACCATCGGCTGCCGACACCACGAGGATCGCCCCGTCCATCTGCGCGGCGCCGGTGATCATGTTTTTGATGTAGTCGGCGTGTCCCGGGCAGTCGACGTGGGCATAGTGGCGCGCATCGGTCTGGTACTCGAGGTGAGCGACGTTGATGGTGACGCCGCGCTCACGCTCTTCGGGAGCGGAGTCGATTTCGTCGTAGCTCATGGCTTTGCTGCCGTTGTAGGTCGACAGCATCCGCGTGATCGCCGCCGTCAGCGACGTTTTGCCGTGATCGACGTGACCGATCGTGCCGATGTTGACGTGCGGTTTCGTACGCTCAAACTTTGCTTTTCCCATTGTATGTGGTAATCCTTCGTCATGAATTCGGTTCGAATTCAACAAAGCGTCGAGCCGCGCTGCGGGGTCAGGCTCGCCTGCGTTCAAAGCGATGCAAGCGCATCTGCGGCGGTGCAGGTATAGTGATCGTCAAACAGCCAGCCCACACTGGGAATCGGACCCAGTACCTCTTCTTTACCAAAGAAGTGCTCTGCCAATGAGCTATGTGGGCAAGGGCGGTCTGCCAGGCAGCTTACTGTCAGCGCATCGAAACACGGATCGATTTCGGAACATTATTCCTGATGTCGGCGTATTATTTCAAGTCTGACTACGCACTGGCAAATCTATCGGGTGAAATGGTGGGGAGAAGAGGATTCGAACCTCTGAAGCATTCCGCAACTGATTTACAGTCAGTCCCCTTTGTCCACTCAGGTATCTCCCCACAAGCTATGTCTGCGCCCGTTTTAATGATAGATTGTCGGCTGACAAAGTACCGTTTTCAGATTACAGACAAAGTATTACCCGGTGGAAATCGCGCTTCCACCGGATAGATGACTATATTGTAGCATAGAACCTGCCGTGAGTCAAGGTCGATCGAGCAAATTGGCTGTGAAAGAAACGCCCGGATAATTCGTCTTACCCGGGGATGGCGCGCTCACTTTCAACTCTTATGACCCGGGGAATGCCTTCCGACAATAGGTTCATTGCCCCTCTGTAAGAGACCGTAAATCAATAAGTTCCCGGGCATATGTGCAGCGGCGCTGCTTGCTGCGCCCAGCAAAGTCTGTAGGGGCGCTGCTTGCTGCGCCCGGCAAAGTCTGTAGGGGCGCTGCTTGCTGCGCCCTCTTCCCATCGAGAAGTTATGAGTTTATAGACCCTGAGAATCACTGAATATCCACAAGTGCCCCTTGTATTGACGTTTAGATAAATCTGACAAGACAGTAAAACTCATTGCAATCGTCCCAAACCGATTTATTGATGAGTCGGGTACGCCGATTTCGCTGTACCGGGTCATCAATAATTGCGTCGAAATCCGACGATCTACGTGTGGAAAGCCGAACAAGTGCCTTTCTAAAAGGCGACAAGCCAACGGATTTTATCCAAACGTCAACCCTTGTATAGCAGGAAACTATATCATGATGAGATA